>VOFK01003670.1_pt1:7500-241591 | contig 241591 bp, 185 predicted proteins | sample 5384121 | NCBI WGS metagenome assembly VOFK01 (sample SAMN12384730, study PRJNA508395) | human gut metagenome | isolation source: healthy gut J | host: Homo sapiens | reverse complement strand
CCCATCAGACCTTTTCCCCGACCTCAACCTGAAAGGGCTGGCAAGCTGCATCAAGAGCGCCTATCCCTCAGATGGATTGCGTCTGGATGCTGAAACAGAACGGCGGGGGTAGGACCATGAAGTCGGAACCCAGGCAAGACGCTGATAATGTGCGTGTCAGCACACGAGATGAAGCGTCTGGGGCTGGTACACAAGCCGATGATAATCGGGCTGAAAGCCAATGTGCGCGAGATAGCGGAGACCTACCGCAAGGCTTACCCCCAACGCCCGCATCCTCTACGCCTCGGAGAAGGACTTTTTCCGCCGCCAACCGGGTGCGCTTCTTCAACGACATACAGAACAACGACTGGGATTGCGTCATCATGTCGCACGACCAGTTCGGGAAAGATCCCGCAGTCACCGGAACTGCAACAGCGGATCTTGCAGGCGGAACTGGACACGGTGGAGGAAAACCTTGAGGTATTGCGTAGTCAGGGCAAGGACGTGTCACGCGCCATGCTGCGGGGCTTGGAGAAGCGCAAGTTCAACCTGACGGCCAAATTGGAAAAGGTGGAACACGCCATCAAGACGAGGGGCGGACGACGTGGCGGACTTCAAGCAGATGGGCATCGACCACCTCTTTGTCGATGAGAGCCACCAATTCAAGAACCTGACGTTCAACACCCGGCACGACCGTGTGGCGGGGCTGGGCAACTCCGAGGGGAGCCAGAAGGCGCTGAACCTGCTGTTCGCCATCCGCACCATACAGGAACGGACGGGCAGGGATTTGGGAGCCACGTTCCTCTCCGGCACGACCATATCCAATAGCCTCACGGAGTTATATCTGCTGTTCAAGTACCTGCGCCCGAAGGCGTTGGAGAAGCAGGACATCCGATGCTTCGACGCATGGGCGGCGATATTCGCTAAGAAGACGACGGACTTCGAGTTCAACGTGACGAACAGCATCGTGCAGAAGGAACGTTTCCGCTACTTTATTAAAGTACCCGAACTGGCGGCGTTCTACAACGAGATAACCGACTACCGCACGGCGGAGGACATTGGCGTGGAACGTCCGGAAAGAAGAACGAGATACTGCACCAACATTCCGCCCACGCCCGACCAAGAGGTGTTTATCGGAAAGCTGATGCAGTTCGCCAAGTCCGGCGATGCGACTATCTTAGGCAGGCCGCCGCTGTCGGAAACAGAGGAAAAGGCGAAGATGCTCATCGCCACGGACTATGCCCGGAAGATGGCATTGGACATGCGCATGATTGACCCGAATTACGAAGACCACCCCGACAACAAGGCGAGCCATTGCGCCAAGATGATAGCGGAATACTATCATAAATACGATGCGCAGAGGGGTACGCAGTTCGTGTTCAGCGACCTCGGTACATTCCAGCCGGGCGGCGGATGGAGCGTCTATACCGAAATCAAGCGCAAGCTGGTGGAGGACTACGGCATACCCGCCCATGAAATCCGCTTCATTCAGGAGTGCAAGAGCGAGAAGTCAAGGAAGGCGGTCATCGAGGCGATGAACGAGGGGCAGGTGCGTGTGCTGTTCGGATCGACGAGTATGCTCGGCACGGGTGTGAATGCCCAGCGCAGGGCGGTGGCAATCCACCACCTTGATACGCCGTGGCGACCGTCTGACCTCGCCCAGCGCGACGGACGTGCGGTTAGAAAGGGCAACGAGATAGCGAAGCTGTACGCTGACAACAAGGTGGACGTAATCATCTACGCCGTGGAGAAGTCGCTGGACTCGTACAAGTTCAACCTGCTGCACTGCAAGCAGACGTTCATCTCGCAGTTGAAGTCCGGCGCGATGGGCGCACGAACCATAGACGAGGGGGCGATGGACGAGAAGTCGGGCATGAACTTCTCAGAATACATGGCGATACTGTCGGGCAACACGGACTTGCTGGACAAGGCGAAGCTCGAGAAAAGCTCGCCTCGCTGGAGGGAGAGCGCAAGTCGTTCAACAAGGGCAAGCGCGAGTCGGAACTGAAACTGGAAAGCAAGACAACCGCTCTGCGCAACAACCAAGCCATTATCGCCGCCATGACGGAGGATTGGGAGAAGTTCACCGCTGCCGCACAGATCGACAAGGACGGAAACCGGCTCAACCTGATAAAGATTGACGGCTGGACACCACCGATGAAAAGGCCATCGGAAAGCGGTTGCAGGATATAGCCAAGAACGCCACGACAGGCGGAGTACCCCAGCGTATCGGTGAATTGTACGGCTTCCCCATCAAGGTGGTGAGCGAGCGGACGCTCAGCGAGGGGTTGGAGTTCACCGACAACCACCGTTTCGTGGTGGCAGGCAATTAAAGGCCACAACTACAGCAACGGGCATCTGGCGATTTTTTCTTTTGGCAGCCCAAAATTTACGCCCTTGGGCTGAAGTTATATACATTCAACCATTTATAAAAAAAAGGACCTTGTTTATAACTGGTCAGCCTACTTTGGTAAAAACTTATCGCAATCTCAAAAGAGTGTTTGAACTCTGATAAGTAACTTCGTTAAGACAATTATAAACAGAACAGCAATGAAAACACAAAACGCGAAACCAAAAGAAGACAACGCTAGCTCTTATGAGAGAAACCTGATTTTTTCAACTTCAAACGAAAGCTGTTCCTCAAACATTTCTACTTATTTACGCTCCCTTAATAAATGTCTATAGCAAAAAGCGTAAAAACTCCACTTTTTGTTAGATATATTTTTTGTACCTTTGTAATCGTTATGCGGCAGTAATAATATACATATTAATACGAGTTGGTAATCCTGTAGTTCTCATATGCCTGGGAGGTATTAAGGTGCGTTTCGACAATGCATCTACTGTAGTATATTTATTGCTTAATCAAATGAATATTATAAATTTAAAGAATTCTTGCTTTCCACATTGATGCAGGAAAAAAACTTCCGTAACCGAAGAATCTGCTGTTTGCCAGTGGAGCAGCAGAAAAGGCTGCGGCCGTGTGGATAATGTGACACCACTGTAACGGACTCTATGGATATAGAGAAGCAGTAGAGGAATTACTGTCCGGGCTTCTACGACATCTATTATCTGGAATGGTGTGAAATGCAATATCATTGACACTGGGACACATGGATTTTATTGTGGGAAGTGGAGCGGACATTCAAAATGCTTGATGGAGCAGTCTCATCTTATCCGCAAAGGAAGGCATACAAGCGCAGACAAAGTTGTTGTTCAACTTCTTTACAAAAAACTGCAAATCCCGACAATTATATTTATCAATAAAATTGACCGTGCCGTGTGAATTTGAGCGTTTGTATCTAGATATAAAAAACAAATCTGTCTCAAGATGTCCTGTTTATGCAAACTGTTGTCGATGGATCGGTTTATCCGGTTTGCTCCCAAACATATATAAGGAAGAATACAAATTTGTATGCAACCATGACGACAATATATTAGAACGATTTTGGCGGATAGCGAAATTTCACCGGCTGATTATTGGAATGCCATCCGATTGCTACATGGATCTACATGGATCGTAATGTTCAAAATATCGGTATCAATGAGTTGTTGGACGCCATTTCTTCTTTATACTTCCTCCGGCATCAGTCTCAAACAGACTTTTCAGCTTATCTCTATAAAGAGATAGAGCATGACCCCAAAAGGGCATAAAGAGGTTTCTTAAAATAATTGACCAAGTCTGAGACACCGAGACGTTGTAGGGAATCAACGATTCCGGAAAAATTCATCAATTCAAAAATCTAGGAGCTATTTATCAGGGGCAGAGAGATAAATGTTGATGAAGTGGAGTGCCAATGATATCGCGGTGGCAAGATATAGAAGATTTTCGAATCAGGTATTTGGAGTGCTAAACCTTGTTTGAAGTTAAAGGTTATCTCATCAGCATCCATCCCTGCCTCAAATCTCCGTCCGGCCAGACAAGCCCGAAGAGAGAAGCGAGTGATATCCGCTCTGAATACATTGTGGATTGAAGTATCTGTCTTTTGTCCTTTTCCTGACAAACTCATATAGTAGATGCGAATGGAAATCGTCATAAGGGAAAGCTTTGACCCAGGGAAATCATACAGACATTAAGCGAAAGCTTAAACGCTTAAATGACTCCGCAAAGGTCCCATTTGATGAGATCAGAGCACTATCTTGACAAAAAGAACGCACCTCATAAAAAGGTCAATAAGATTGACTCAGATCGAAGCCACCCAACCTTACTGAACACAATAGGGCTGAACTCTTAGGGCCTTACCGTTAGGGAGGCGTTGCATCGAAAGTGACATCTCCTATGGTGATCTAGACGATTCGGTCATGCCGTCTTTGAGAGCGTTAACATATGCTTGCCAATCGGTTCCGCATGGATGAAGTGACGAATCTGCAGTCACTTTTCACTCAGCCGAGTATTTACTATGGCGGCCAAAGCACACCTGCTGATTTCAGACACAGTTGACGCTTATGTCTTCAGGCTCGGCTTTCGCAAACAGTTCAGGTGTGGACGTTCTCTGAAAACCGACGCCTGTTCTGTGTTGCAGACACCGGTAGCGAGTTCCAAAAGCTATTACACAGATTTGCACCCAGATTGCCCGAGATTGACAGACATCGCTGTAGCCAGGTCACCGAGTGCGTCATATTTAAAGCGAAAGTTCATCAAATACATCGTAAAGACTGTGCCTCAGAAGCAGGTTCCGTACGCTAAGGGCTTAGGCATATGGTTAAGCCACGTGGGTATCAAATAACAAAAGAGACGGGTTTATTCACGATTATCCGCATGAAACGAAAAGGACAAACTCTTGGTTCATGCAAAATCAATGTCCATTAAAATAATGGAGCTGGGTCGCAGGAAATTTCTAGCGGCGCAATACGGTTGGGACATGGCTACATATACCCATTCTTGTATCGGCTGTTTATGGCATATAATAGCCTATGAATGGCAGGAGATAGAAGCATTAGAACTTGGCAATAAAAAATAGACGAGCTCGAAAAGGAAATAAACAATAATCAATATTCAAATGATAAAATTTTTCTCTATTGGGTGAAACAATACTGGAATGGAACGATAAAGATATCGAGCATTACCATGCACGGCGTATGGCAATGGACAGTATGCTCTGCCGTTTCAAGGTCACCTATCCAGCAGAGCGCATCGATAGTGTGCGCAGTCTTTTAGAGGATAAGGAACGACAGATGTTCCAGATAGTCCGGTTAATGGATGAACAACAATCTATTAACAAGAAGATAGCCAATCAAATTCCGGTTATTGTGCAGAAAAAGTGTGCAGGAACAGTCCAAAAAGCCAAAACGAAAAGGTATCTTGGGCATCTTTGGCAAAAAAGAGGAAACACAGCCAACGGAAACCACGTCCATGCTTTATTCACTCAATAGAAACGTAATCAACGAACAGAATACGCAAAGCTGCCGATTGTCAGAACAAGCCGATAGCCTTGCAGCTCGTAATGTTGAACTTAACAGGCAGCTGCAAGGATTGATATTCCAAATAGAAGAGAAAGTACAAACCGACCTGCAAAATAGGGAGACTGAAATAGCCGCTATGCGTGAAAAGTCTTTTATGCAGGTAGGCGGTTTAATGGGTTTTGTCCTTTTGCTGTTGGTCATTTCCTATATCATCATACACCGTGATGCAAGGAGTATCAAACAATACAAGCGCAAGACAACGGATTTGATAGGGCAATTGGAGCAGTCCGTGCAACAAAATGAGGTACTCATAACCTCCCGAAAGAAAGCGGTATATACTATAACCCACGAGTTGCGTACACCGCTGACGGCAATAACCGGCTATGCCGAACTGTTTGCAAAGAGTGCAGCATAGCGGTAATAATGTGCATTTCCTCCAAAGCATACTGCAATCCTCCGACCGTATGCGGGCTATGCTCAACACTCGCTGGACTTCTTTCGCTTGGACAACGGTAAGGAGCAGCCCAAACTGTATCCTTGCCGTATCTCCACGATCACGCATACCCTTGAAACGGAGTTCATGCCCATCGCCATGAACAAGGGGCTTTCCTTGACCGTAAAGAATGGACACGATGCCATTGTATTGACCGACAAAGAGCGAATAATACAAATCGGGAACAACCTATTGTCAAACGCCATCAAATTCACAGAAGAAGGCGGTGTTTCTTTGATTACTGAATATGATAATGGAGTTCTGACACTGGTCATTGAAGATACAGGTACAGGCATGACAGAAGAGGAACAGAAACAAGCGTTCGGTGCGTTTGAACGTCTATCAAATGCCGCTGCAAAGGAGGGTTTCGGGCTTGGGCTTGCCATAATGCGTAATATTGTGTCGATGCTTGGCGGAACAATCCGTTTGGACAGCAAGAAAGGGAAAGGCAGTCGTTTCACAGTTGAAATTTCTATGCAGGAAGCTGGAAGAACAGCTTGGATATACAAGCAATACACCTGTTTATCATAACAATAAATTCCATGATGTTGTCGCCATTGACAATGATGAGGTATTACTTCTGATGCTGAAAGAGATGTATTCCCAAGAAGGAATACACTGCGACACTTGCACCGATGCGGCGGAACTGATGGAAATGATACGTCGGAAAAAAGAATACGACTTGTTGCTGACGGATTTGAATATGCCTGGTATAAATGGTTTTGAGCTGCTGGAACTTCTGCGCTCGTCCAACGTGGGCAATTCACCAACAATCCCGGTGGTTGTGGCAACCGCTTCGGGCAGTTGTAACAAAGGGGAACTATTGGCAAAAGGCTTTGCCGGATGCCTGTTCAAACCGTTCTCCATATCGGAACTGATGGAGGTTTCCGACAGGTGTGCCATAAAAGCGACACTGGACGGAAACCGGACTTTTCAGCCTTATTGTCCCATGGCAATGAAGCCGTCATGCTGGAAAAGTTGATAACTGAAAACAGAAAAAGGAAATGCAGGCGGTACGGGATGCAGCAAAAGAAAAAAAAAGACCTGCAAAAAGCTGGATTCCCTGATCCACCACCTGCGCAGCTCGTGGGAAGTACTACGTGCCGACCATCCGTTGAGGGAACTTTATAGATTGCTTCATGGTGATGCGCTCCCGGATAGTGAAGCGTTAAGCCATGCCGTGACCGCCGTGTTGGACAAGGGAGCGGAAATAATACGGTTGGCAGAAGAGGAAAGGAGAAAATACGAAGATGAATAAGACAAAAATAATTGTGGTGGAAGACAACATCGTGTATTGCGAATATGTCTGCAACCTGCTGTCACGGGAGGGCTACCATACCGTGAAGGCTTACCACCTATCAACCGCGAAGAAACATCTGCAACAGGCAACAGATAATGATATCGTGGTTGCCGACCTGCGTCTGCCTGACGGCAGTGGCATAGACCTTTTGTGCTGGATGCGAAAGGAGGGAAAGATGCAACCCTTCATCATAATGACCGACTACGCCGAAGTGCATACGGCAGTCGAAAGCATGAAACTCGGTTCGATAGACTATATTCCCAAACAGCTTGTGGAGGATAAACTTGTCCCCCTGATCCGTTCCATACTGAAAGAACGTCAGGCAGGACAACGCCGTATGCCTATATTCGCCCGTGAAGGTTCCGCCTTTCAGAAAATCATGCACCGCATAAGGCTGGTAGCCGCCACCGATATGAGCGTGATGATATTCGGTGAGAACGGCACAGGCAAGGAGCATATCGCCCACCATCTGCACGACAAGAGCAAACGGGCTGGCAAGCCCTTCGTGGCGGTGGACTGCGGTTCGCTATCCAGAGAACTTGCGCCGTCGGCTTTCTTCGGACACGTCAAAGGCGCGTTCACGGGTGCGGACAGCACCAAGAAAGGATATTTCCATGAGGCGGAAGGAGGCACGCTGTTTCTTGACGAGGTGGGCAACCTTGCGTTGGAGACCCAGCAGATGTTGCTCCGTGCCATACAGGAGAGGCGTTATCGCCCGGTCGGTGACAAGGCAGACCGGAATTTCAATGTCCGCATCATCGCTGCTACCAATGAAGATTTGGAGGTAACGGTGAATGAAAAGCGTTTTCGGCAGGATCTTCTGTACCGCCTGCACGACTTCGGGATAACCGTTCCTCCGTTGCGAGACTGTCAAGAAGACATTATGCCGCTGGCAGAGTTCTTCCGTGATATGGCAAACAGAGAGCTGGAGTGTAGCGTGAGCGGGTTCAGTTCCGAAGCACGTAAAGCGTTGCTGACACACGCATGGCCGGGCAACGTGCGGGAACTTCGGCAGAAAGTTATGGGTGCTGTATTGCAGGCGCAGGAAGGTGTTGTCATGAAAGAGCATCTGGAACTTGCCGTGACGAAACCGACCTCTACTGTCAGCTTCGCCTTGCGCAATGACGCGGAGGATAAGGAGCGGATATTGCGTGCGTTGAAACAGGCAAACGGCAACCGGAGTGTCGCCGCAAAGGCTCGGCATAGGCAGGACAACACTATACAGCAAACTTGAAGAGTATGGACTTAAATATAAATTCAAGCAATCATAGCCCGTAATTCACTGAATTTGGCTATCTTTGCATAACATTTGAGAAAAACGGCGATTGGCAGGAGCTTTTCGCCGCCAACATATAGGATAAGACCGCAAGGCGTTTCAAGCGAAAATCTGGTAAATTGGAACTACGGAGACGATTGCGTGATGCTTATGCTATGCTTACGCATAGCGTGCATTCACGTACTCTCCGTAAAGGCTTTACCAGAGCCATCGCTTGAAGGTAGTGTGAATTGCACGCTACTTTTTTTTACCCTTGCCTAACGAAAGGAAACGATTATGGGTAAAGTTCAGATTCTCGCCGTACTGACGATGGACGGATGTCTTTCTTCAGAGTTATATGATAAAGCACATCAGGATTTGTGCCTTGACCGTTGCGGTCTTGATGAAATCAGGAAGAAAGCCTTTTACCGTGTGACACCGGACTATTCCATTTCAATGCTGCACGAATGGAGAAAAGACTGCACAAACATCCGTTACCTCGCGGAAGCCACACCGGACACGGCAGACTATATAAACGGACTGCTGCGGATGCACGCTGTGGATGAAATCATACTATACACCGTTCCTTTCATATCCGGAAGCGGACGACATTTTTTTAAGTCGGCTCTGCCAGAGCAACACTGGACGCTTTCCTCTTTGAAAAGCTATCCCAACGGTGTATGTCGCATTATCTATATCCTTGATAAAAAAGCAAGATAGCCAAAATGTGCGGCAAGCATACATTTCTATTTTCAGGAATAGAATAAATGTTCCGATTACAAACAATTTAAGTCGGAGATAATTTGTCCTTGTGAAAAAATACTGAATTTTATACCTCTGAAATCCAGCACTTTGTAAAATTGAGTGTTGGATTTTTTATTTTCTGCCGCGTTTTTTGCCAATTATATTCATGTGCGCACGCAGAAAACAAAGTGTAATTTTCAAAATTGACAGAACCATGAATTATTTCTTGCTGGCGGAAACCGACTTTTTCCGCCTGATAAACGAAGCCGGCGACTGCAATATGGAAACGGCATACACGGCTTTCGCCACCCGCGATCGAACTGCGCAACGGCGGCATGGACATGAACCTTACCGTCATCGCGCTTGCCTACATCGAAATCGAGTTGCAGCACCATCCCGTACGTAATCTGTCAGAAGAAAAAAGAGAGATTGCCGCCTACGTCAGCAAGGCTCTGTCTTTCGTAAGAAAGATGCAGAAATTCCTTGCCACGCCCCAAGTGCCACCACTAATATCCGCCAACAACGCAACAGAAACCACCGCCAGCCTTCTTCAATGGACGGGCAATGCCATCGACCTCGTGGAACTTATCTACGGCATAGACGTGATGGGCTGCATCAACAACGGCAATATGCCGCTCAAACAGCTCGCCCCACTTCTCTATAAGATATTCGGGGTTGATTCTAAAGACTGCTACCGCTTCTACACTGATATCAAACGCCGGAAGAACGAAAGCCGCACCTATTTCATTGACAGGATGCAGGAAAAACTGAACGAGAGAATGTTGCGTGATGAGGAGTTGGAGCGGATGAGAAAATAAAAAAAAAATATCCATTACATATGAGAAGACAGGAATACTCGTATCCTGTCTTTTTATTTTCATTTAATTATATATTAATTAGCACAATATATGTGAGTTTTTCATTCCTATAAGGACAAATTTCAGAAACGTATGTCTGGTAAATTATTGAGTCATCATAGTATGAACATATATCATTACTAAAAACAATGAAACAACTTCCATAAGATTGTGGTTGTAAAAATCGCCATTTAATAGCCCGTTTTTTTTGTAAAATTCGCCAATTAAAAAAATATGATTATCTTTGCATTATATTTTATAAGGTATGGAAACAGTAAATAGAACCTGTTGGCGGAATTAATTTAGTGCATACTTAATTCTGCCAATGGGCTTGTCGTTAATGAAGTTTACGTATTGCAGAATGGTAAGTGCACTAATTTTGCCAATGATTCTGGCAAACAAACCATTCGTTATTTTCGCGTAGTTTCTGATGACCAAGAACTGGTCTGTAAGTTGTGAGAATATTGTCTCAATCCTCTTTCTTGCCTTTGCAAACGGAATGATTGTCGTTTTCAGTCCTTTTGGTTGAGCCGATACGGACACTCCAGTCTTATGTGTGCGGTTTCGAACAAGTCAAGCTGTACGTCAGCTCCAATATACCCTTTGTCACCATAGATGCTACAGTCGTGATAAGTATGTCTTACATCCTTCATATAATGGAGGTCAGCCACACTTGCCTTTGACAGATCATAGGAATGGATAACTCCACTTAACCCACAGAGAGCGTGTAACTTATAACCAAAAATAAAAAGTGTTCTGCGAAGCACAGAAGCCGAAGTCGGGAGCTTGCGAGAAATTGCCGGTACGTCCCATCTTTGCAACGGTTTTCCTCTTGCAACCCTACAAACCTCTATCGGCTTGGAGTCAACAAAGAATTGTTCCTCTCCGCCATCCATTTCCATGGCAATCCGCTTGCGCAGTTCCTCACACAGGCCTGCCGTTTTCTTCCTGCGGTCATTGAACTGTCTCCCTTGATATGAGATTGGGAATGCGGTCCTTGTATTCTTGCAATTTATAGTCGAACAACCACTTCTCACTATCAATGCTCTCGGTCTCTGCCGTCAGGGATAGCGCCACCACTTCCAAATCCGAAAACTTGGGAACAGGACCACGACGTGGAACATTACCGATTCATTGACGAGATTTTCAGAGAATTGCTTGCATATCTCGAGTATTTTGACGAATTTTTGTATAAAGGTTGTACATACGATGGTTTGAACTTAATGTTTTGAACACCACTAAGTTACTAAAAATCAGCGACATGTACAACTTTTTACTCATGTTTATCAACTTAAATTAATTCCGCCAACGGGTAATATCTATATCCAAAGCGGCAAGAAGTTTGTGGCAAAGTAAAGGCTGACCTCTTCATTCATTAATTAAAAAAATACGATAAGGCCACTGGGACTAAAAGGACTAACGATCCTTGGGTCTCGGTGGCCTTTGTCGTAAATGATTTTTAAACTTGACAGCTTTGTTTGTTCGCTATTTTGACATGTCTGAGCTGGTATCTCTTGGCTGCAGGTAGAAATGAGAGATAACAACCTTTGGGTGGAAAAACTGGGGAAAGAGCATGAGGAAAGGCCGCAATGAAGGTTTTTGGCCTAGGATGGGCTTTGTTAAATGGATACGGAGGAATAGTTAGGGTCCGCTAATTTATCCTGGCCCAGCTGACTTGTGGCGAGGGTCAAGATAAATTGGCGGACCCTACTTTGTTGTTGTTACTTTCTTGTATTTTTGATTGCTTGCCGTTGGATTTTCAGGATTGGTCATCTGCAAATATCCTGCTGCAACAAGGGAGGTGATGTAACGCTCACGGTTCTTGGTTTGATTGGATAAACCAAGGCGTTCCATGATCTCTGCGGTGGTTCGAGGAACTGAACAGAAATTGACTATATCCCTTTGCTTATTAGACAATGACACTTTTGGAGTGGCTGAGTGTCTAAGTTGAGTATCTAAGTCGGTGCTAGAGTGTCTAAGTCGAGTGTCTAAGTCGTTCTCAGAAGTGTCCAAGTTGGTGTTCGGGTGTCTAAGTCGAGTGTCAGAGTCTTGGACTTGGTTACTTTTCCCCTCGACTTGGTTACTTTCTCCTCTCCAAACCGTGATGACAAATTCCTGTGCCTTGTCATTATTCATGAACGTGACATTGATATCTTCGTCCAGTGCACGAGTGATGCCACTACCTACACCAGTGTATGGCAGCAAGTATATAGCATTGTTAAAAAGGAACATATTGCGAGGCATGGAAGTTCCTGCCTTGATGTCATCAATAGTGAGTCCGTTAGGCAATGCACCAGGACTGTGAATCTCAACACGATTGTCGAAAATGAAAATGCGAACAGGGGCTTTTATGTTCAACGAGCGATGTACAAGGCTGTTTACCGTGAACTCAACCAAGCTTGTGTAAGGTATTTCCAACTTACCCATGCTGTTGAATTCTTCTCCCACCTGCACATTATGCAGATTACGAGTGAAGAAATCCATGATCGTGTCATACTGATGAAGCAGATTTCCCTCCATATCTGCATCATTCACCTTGTCACGAAAAACCTTGCTGCCGATGCTGTTGCCTGCAAAACAGATACACTTGGCTGTCATCATTGGCATCCAGCGTTGGGTGTATTTGCCAAACAGAAGCATAGCAGCAACAGTCAGCGTACCATCAGGACGGATAAATCGGAGATTGCGAAGTATCTTCTCACAGTCATGCCCCTTAGCTATGGCAGAGCATATCATATCAAGTGATGCTTCATTAAAAGCGTCACCTGTCAAGCCTTTCTTCTCCAACACTCTTTCAAAACGGTTGCCAAGAAACTGCTTGATAGTCGTTGCATCAAGGTCGTTGACAGTAGCATCCCTAACACCAGCCTCGTCTGGAGCAAAACTACCGCAGTCTGTCATCATTTCTGCAAGTTCAGCATTATCGAACACCTTACGCTTGTCGGCACCATTCTTCACCCATACGATTCCCTTGTTGTCATGATAAGGCTTGTTGAGTCCTTCCTTCACAGTAGCAATAACCAAGGTGCCATCCTCAACTTCAACTGTATCTATCTTTATCAGAATGGATGGCACTACGTTTTCTGAGGCAATGCCACTCAACAAGTTGGTTGTTTCTTGTACCTCAGAATACGACAAGGCATTGGTTTTTCCGGTCTTATCCTTTATACCAACTACCAACTTGCTAGCAATATGATTCCTTTCATTGATAATCATAGTAACTATTCAGCAATAACACCCCTTTGAGTTTTTATCAATAATCCTGATACAACAAGTAGGCGATAATTTATTGAAAACCAATAAAATATTTACACTTTATTTTTGGGTATCTCGGATATTTTTTGTACCTTTGTATCTATGAATGAGCAAGTTACGGACATATCGCAAGCCTTGAAAAGGCTGACATCTGAATGCAGTCGATGCATGAAGCCATCGATGCGCTACATACGGAGAATGCGAATTTGCGCCGTAACGTGGAAAGGCTTCGAAAGAGAACCGCAGCCTGCGCAAGCGGCTGGAAAAAGTATGAGAAGCCCGACAAGAATTCAAACAACAGTAGCACTCCTCCCTCCAAAGAAAAAGATGAAAGCCGAAGTGATTCGGCGCACAAAATCCTTGCGAAAAAAGAGCGGCCTTAAACCTGGCGGGCAGCCTGGGCATGAGGCACACAACAGAAATATGACGGAAAAGCCGAATGTTGTGGAAGACTGCATGAGTGGATATTGTCGCGAGTGCGGTCGTGACTTGTCCGACATAGCGGGAGAGCTTGACTATGTAAGTCAAGTTGTGGATTTGCCAACGTTGGCGCCTGTGCGTGAGAGAATATCGCCATTACAAGAAGACCTGCACCTGCTGATGTTGCAATAGAGGATACGAGCCGCGCAAGCGGGGCAACCAGGTAACTTTTGGCAAGAACATCAGAGCCGTCGTGACCTACCTGAGCGTGGTGCAGTGCATACCTTACGAGCGACTGGCTTCTTTGATGGAAGAGGTGTTTTCTGTCCACATGAGCCAAGGCACCATCAAGAACATTGTGCAGGAGGCCATGAGGAAATCCAAGCCTGCCATAAAGCTGCTGGAAGACATGCTGAGGAAATCACCCATTGTGGGCTTCGATGAGTCGGGTTGCTACAACAACAAGAAATTGGATTGGGCGTGGATAGCGCAAACAACATACTTGACGCTTTGCTTCCGTGCTGCCGGCCGCTCGTCAAAAGTGCTTGAAGAGGTTCGGCGATGCCCTAAAAAAAACATGGTGGCGGTGACCGACAGGCACAGCGCGTATTTTGCCCTTGACTTTTTGAATCACCAAGTGTGCCTGGCCCACCTTCTGCGCGAGTTGGAATACTTGACAGAGCTTGACCCGAAACAGCAGTGGTCGAAAGAGGTGGCAAGCCTGTTTAGACAAGCCATTCATGAGAGAAACACTCGGCCAAATGAATTCATTGACAAAAAGAACTTGGCTTGACAAGCTTGACGATCTGCTGAAAGCCAACCTGCTCCACCTAAGATCCAACTTCGAGAGGCTTCGCAAGGGACTCGCAAAATGCAGGGATTACATATTCAACTTCTTGGAAAATCCCGCAATTCCACCCGACAACAATGCGAGCGAGAGAGGAATCCGAAAACTGAAGATAAAGCAGAAAGTGTCCGGCACTTTCAGGTCTGACAATGGAGCAGACGCTTTCTTTTCCATACATTCCATTGCTGACACTGCATGGAAAAACGGCCAGTCGCAACTGCAAGCCATCCATACCATCCTGTCGTTATAGGATGGTAGGAGGTGCGTGCCTACACTATTGCTGAATAGTTACTAATCATAAAACACGAGCGAAAAAAGGTTATTTTGAAGATTTTTGAGTTACTACTAACACAGAGATGACACAAATATCATTTCATTGACCTGCACAATCAAAAGACAAAACCGGAAAATTATGGCTCAGGAGAGATTGTCTATCCACGGACAATCTCCCCTGAGCCGATATTCAAAGAAATTTAGAAGAAGTTACTAAAAATTCAGAGAGACATTACAGAATTCCCTTCTCTCTTAGCCTCAGTGGCAGGAAAATCGTAAAACTTTGATGTCTCACAATACGGGGTAAGCTGATGGCTTATGTTAAAAAAACTTACACTCCTTTCTTGCTCAGCATCGCCAATTTCTTCTTAAGAAAATAAACGACAATGCCATTAAAAGGATAATAGACAGCATGACCATTACCATCATCATGCTTGTTAGACCACTTTTCTAGTTGATCCTTAACATCTTTCTGCGTCCACAAAATATGTTTTCCTCTTTTGGAGATTATTCCTTCAATAACTCCTCGTAGAGTCTGCTCCTATTACGCTTCAAAATCTCATGATTTAAATTCAATTTTTCGTTGAGTTCCTTATCCCAACTTGCATTGCTTGACAATATTGTGCCATTAAGGCTATATCTAATACTATCAGTACACTCCTTTTTGAGAGGTGACCACTCGATAATATCGTTACCTTTCCTTACATCACAATGACTTTCTCCACCCCCTATCTGGCCAGGACAGCACATCAGCAGATTTCCATAGCTGAAAACTTCATCAGGATACTTATCACGACAATGCCAATGCTCTATACGATGATCTTCTGTGGACATTTTATCCCTTACAGGAATTCGACGTTCACAATAGGCACATAAATAGCCCTGCTCACGATACAGAGATTCCTGTAGTGCAGGAATACCGCTGAACTGTACCCCAGGAATATTCTTGTATTCTGTCCACTCCTTGGGTTCTGCTGATTTTCTTATATGCATATTCTTCTATTTTTCAAGAAACAACAACATTGATTCTGCACGTGATAGCTCTGGAATTGTGTCAGAATACTTTTCACGCATTGAGCCTAATTCCGACTTTGCCTCAGCAAACTTCTCCTCATCGATTAATGTAAAAAGATGTTTCAACTTTTCTTCCACCTCTGCCACACGGGAGCGTTTGCCCATATAAGTCTCTAGAATCGTAGAGGCATCCATACCATAAGTCACAATTGACTCAGCAGTATAATTACCATTCTGATATTGCAAATGAACCACTTCATTATCATCATTAGTCTCCACACTCGACAACACCATTGGAGCATGAGAAGAAACTATGAACTGAATTTTAGGAAATGCTCGATGAAGAGATTGCAAGACTACCGACTGCAATTCCGGATGCAGATGCAAATCCACTTCATCTATCAGCACAACTCCCTGCGTTTCATGACAACACTCCATTCCGTATTTCTTGCCATTCAGAATATAACAACGTACAGACAAGTCCGTCAATATTTACAAGTCTCTTGTAACCATCACTCAAATTTCGTGAATCAATTTCTCTGCCATCGATAAAATGGAAATAGACAGCTTTCTGCAATGGACGTATTGACACATTTCTGATAATATTACACCCTCTATCACCCAAAGCTTCCTTTATTGCGCATAGCACAACTTCTATTTCGCTAAGCGACTTCTGCCCTTCTTGCAGGATGAGCAATCGATGCATCCAATAATCAAAGAATCCATCCCCCTGCAAACATTCGTAATAACCGAACGAACGAGGTTGGTAATACTTACAGAAGATAGAACGATCTAACTTGCGACTACTGTGAATGTCTTCTGTTGAGAAAGCAGCGAAAATTGGTAGGGCTATACTCCCATCATCTTCTGTTGAAAGATCATGATATAACGAATGAGTATAATCACGCAAAGGCTTGATACCAGAAATTGCAGTACGATTTTTCTTGCCAGTTCGGCTCAGAATCATATTTTTAAACTCTGCTAAATCATAGGATATGTTCACTTGTCGTTCTAAAGACTCTACTCCATCACGCACCTCGCTCATAAAGTCATCATTAGAGATTCCAATAAAACGAGTATTACTATCGGAAAAACCTGAGAAAAATGAGCTCATTGCTATCTTTAGACCACGCAGGATAGAAGTCTTACCACAACCGTTCACACCAAACAGTAAGTTTACAGTTGGTTTGAACTGCAAGTGATATTCTCCGAAGCAACGGAAATTATTGAAAGTTATCGACGTTATATTCATATGATATTTCTAATTGATACTTGCCTACAAAAGTACGACTAAAAAAAGCAATTTGCCAAATATTTCTCTTATTATTTACGCTCAACTATTACTTTTTCTGCAAAAAATGAATTCTGCAAGGATACCACCGCCCTAACTACCTATTTTTATATAGTTAGGGCGGTACTATCGCAACATCACCATATAATTATATGCCCTTTGTCGGGTTGCTTATGATGTTTTGTTTGTTCACTATTTTGACAAGTCGAAATATGTATCTCTTGGCTGCTGGCAGAGATTGGGGGTAGCAACCATTGGACGGATCAAACAGGGGGAAAGGTATGGGGAAAGGACGCAATGAAGGTTTTTGGCCTAGGATGGACTTTGTTAAATGGATACGGAGAAATAGTTAATGGGTCGTTAATTCATGCTAATCGGCTTGCATTCGGCGGGACGGAAGGTTATCTTTGTATAGAGGCTGCGCCAGGGCAAATGGTGAGCCAGGCTTCTTGGCATGAACGGCTAGGAGCGACGATTGGCTGAAATGTAAAATATAATCAAAATAAATAATGATGAAAAAGTTAAATTTCTTATCAATCTCTTCGATTGAGAATCGGAAAAGACCGGTCTCGTATCGGTCTCGTATCGGTCTCGTATCAATCCCGTATCGATCCCGTATCGTTCCCCGTATCGTTCTCCTATCGTTCTCCTATCGTTCTCGCTTCCGGAAGCGGAAATAATACGGAAACAATACGGAAACAATATGAGGTCGATATATGCTGGAAGGGAGGACGATACGTGGTAGGTACATGGTGAAGCGTGGCAGATGTCAGGACAGGGAGAGGAGTGGAAGCAACCCGTTGAGAAGGACCAAAAAGAACCGAACCAACGGATGCTGATTCGGCTCTGTGCTTAACGTATTATCTTTTCTTCTCTACTAACCCACAGCGAAAATCATTTGCCGTCGCAGCAGTTGGAATGGCATCCCTCCTTGATCACCTCCTCCTTGGTAGTGAGACGCGTCTTGTAGCCAATCTTCTCCAGCGACTTCTGAATCTTCTCCACTGTGGTCTTGTCGGCATCATAGACTACCGTGATCTTCTGCGTCTCGGCAGAAGCCTGGATGTCCTTCACACCCTTGACGAAGCGAAGGTTCTCCTTCACCTTGTTCTCACACTTTCCACACTCCAGTTCGGGATTGGTAGTGAGGATGACCGTCTTGATATCCTTGGCCGAAACAGCCACCACCGTGAGCAGCATCAGCAAAAATCCAAAAAATCTCTTCATAACTTGATTCTCCTTGATTATCTTTTTTTACATATTTTTGTTCGTATGAAACCGCTCTCCGACGAAAACAATTCTTCGTTGTCCTCTTAGAAGTGAGCACGGATGCCCGCATAGACCATGGCTCCGCTGATCGGTCCATAGACGAGCGTAGAGTCGAAACTGTCGCTCCACGGATTCTCACAACCGATGATCGGATGCTTCTGCTTGTAGCCCGTCAGATTCTCTCCACCCGCATAGACAGCGAAGTTGCGGAACTCGCGCGTGACCTGGACATTGAGCGTGGGATAAGCCTTGTAGGTATTGTCCCAAGAGGCAGAACCGTCGGCCAACGTGTAGGACTGAGGCAGACGACCACCGCCATTGAGGGCGAAGGTGGCATCAAACTGCCAAAGCCCCAGGCCCGGCTTGTAGCTTGCCGTAAACAAGCCTTTGTAGCGACTCTGCAACGGTTTGGCGCGCAGCACACCACCATAGGTGGCCCGCACGAGGTTGTAGCGGTAGGCGGCCGTGAGGTCGAGACCCTTGATGGGCGTGATGCTGGCATCCACCTGGAAGGTATGGGAGTAGCTACTACCATCCAAGTCGGAGATCGTGATGGTCTTCGGATCGCTATCGTAGTCGATGATGGTTTGGTTGAGGAAGTGGGTATAGAAGTACTCCGCATTGATCTTCAACGTCTTATCAGCGATGGGAATCATAAAGGCCGTGCTGACACCATAGTTCCAAGCCTCCTCCTGGCCCAGTTTGCCGATCACGAGTTGGCGGCCGCTTGCCATGACATAGTTGCTCTCAGCCAGCACGTGCGGCGAGCGGTAGCCCTTGCCCGCCGACAGGCGAAGCGTGACCACATCGTTCATCACCCACTTCACATGAGCGCGCGGCGTGAGGAACGTGCCATAGACGTTGCTATGATCGACACGGAGACCCGCCATAGCCACGAAACGCTGGTGGAGGTTGAACGTATATTGCGCATAGGCACCGGGGACGGTCTCGCTTTCGATCATCGTCTCCGTGGGGAGCGTCGCGTCGTGGACGAGGCGCACATTCTGATGGAGGTAGTCGTGGTTGAGGCTCAGACCGGTCGAGAGATTGTGCTCATGACCCAGGTTGGTCTCAAAGACGAGAGAGGCGTAGGCATTCTTCTCGTTGACGTCATAGATCTTCAGTCCGTAGCCAGCCTTCTGCTGGTGCATGGAGACATTGCCCATCAGGGCGATACTGCTCTCCTGCTCGTTCTCGAAGACGTAGGCATGCTTCATCGAAGCCTCGTAACGGTTAGTCTCAATATCTATTTTATACAGAGGCTGACCATGGGGATTGGCGTGGCCTTTCACCTGTCCCGTGTTGCGGTCCTCCTTGAGTGCTCCGATGCTGCCATGGAAGATATACTTACCCGAACGAGCCCACCAGCGATTCTGGATGTTGTACTGTCTCACCTGCGGATCGTCCTGGAATCCATCGCCATTGCCATCATGATGATTCCAGTTGTTCTCAAAGTGGGTCAGCAGCTCGGTAGCGCAGTTCTCATTGCCATTGATATGGAGATTGGCCATCGCATTGGCCTCAAACTTACCCATGCTGCTGCCATAGAGATTGAACTGCACCTGCTGCTCGTCCTCCGGTTTCAGATACTGGACGTTGATCTGTCCCGTCATGGCCTCGTAGCCGTTCTTGACGGAGGCGTTGCCCTTCGACACCTGGATGCTGTTCATCCAAGACCCAGGGACGTAGCCCAAGGCAAAGGGAGCAGCCGAACCGCGGAAGTTGGGCAACAGCTCGGACAACATCTGCACATAGGTGCCGCCGAGGCCCAGAAGCTTGATTTGCTTCGCTCCCGTGGCAGCGTCCGAATAGTTGACATCCACGGAAGGGTTGTTGACGAAACTCTCGCCGAGGTTGCAGCAAGCGGCCTTGAAGAGCTCGCCCTTGAGCATCGCCTGGCCGTTGATGGCACCACCCATCGAGCGGACGGTCTGGCGCTTGGTGATCGTCACCTCGTTGATATGCTGGTCGGGCAGCATCACCTCGGTCGTATCCGAAGCGATGGAGACGGGATCTACGGAGCTCGCCGCCCCACTCTGGGCATGGACAAGCGTGGGCAACAGCAGGGAGGCTGCCGCAATGACGCACTTATTCTTACTCTTTCTGTGATTCATTTTTCTTGATAATAATGAGGTCGGTACACTCGTTTGTACTTTGACGGTGCAAAATTAGGGGAAAACTCTTGCAACCGAGTTGCAAAATGGTGTAAAGCTGAAAAATGAGGGTAAATAAAGGAACCCTTAAAATGAGGGGCAAATAGGGGGAAAAAGAAAAACCTTGCAACTCTCATGAGTTGCAAGGAATCTTGGAGGGTGGAAGGTGGGACTCGAACCCACGACATTCAGAACCACAATCTGACGCTCTAACCAACTGAACTACGTCCACCATGTTACACTCAACAAGCTTTCTCGTTAAGCGGGTGCAAAGGTAGAAAGAATATTTCGTTCGCGCAAATTTTTGCGGCATTATTTTTCAAAAAAGTACTTTTTACCCTGTAAAACACTTAGCAGCCCCCTTTTTCTCCTTGTTAGATATATAAAAGGAGCATCGGGCCCAGGGCGGAGACATTGCCGACGGAGAAGTCCTCGGCTCACCATGCCACGCTACTCGCCCGCATGACCATGGCTGTTGGACTCCGTCTTGCTCTGGCTGCTGCCACTCACCATCCCCGTAGTATCCTCGGGAGCGGGCTGCTCTATCTCCTCGGGCACCTCCTCTTCCACTTCGGGCTGTTCGGGCTGCTCGACGATCGTGTCAACCTGCGTTTGCGGTTTGTCGTCCACCACCGGTTCCTCATAAGGAATGGTATCGGCAGGCAGGACATCAGGCTGCTCGGGCTGCGACGACGAGGTAGAGAACATGGCGAAGCCTATCACGGCCACAACCAGCACCACTACCGCCACGCCTATCCACAGCCAGCGCCGGTTGGGGCGGTCGTCCTCGTCCACCGTGGCTGCATGCCAAGGATTCTTCGGACCGCCATCCGTGGGTCGGGGCGCCTCGTAGTGCTCACCCTTGGCAGCATTGGGCAGCGTGATCTGCATCACGCCATGACACTCCGGACATTGGCATTCGACCGTCATGCCCGGTTCGGCATCGATGATAAACTGCGTTCCGCAGTTGTCGCAAGTAATCTGATATTTCATTTATTACTCCTTTCCAAGTTTGATCAAGACTGCGCTTGACAGTTCTTCTCCAGTTCAGGCTTCACGGCCTGGAGCACCCTTTCGGTCGCTCCCGTGAGTTTTTCGGCAAAGGCAGCAGCCCGTCCCGCACTCTCCTGGAGGAAAGCCTCATCCTTGGTGAAGCGGTCCATCAGCTGAGCAAAGCCCGCATCATCAGAGACCTCGAAGCCACCCTGGGCCGCTATCAGTCCCTGCGCCTCCTGGAAATGCTTGTTGTTGGGTCCGAAGAGGACCGGCATACCCCATACCGCAGCCTCCAGCACATTGTGGATGCCCACACCGAAGCCTCCACCCACATAGGCCACGCAACCATAGTGATAGACCGAGGAGAGAAGTCCGAAGCAGTCGATGATCAAGACGTCGGCATCGGCCACGGTCTCCTCGCTCGACTGGGTGTAGCGAGCCACCTTCTTGCCTTGCAGCAACTGGCTGATCTGCGCCAGGTGCTCCTCCTTGATGACATGAGGAGCGATGATGAGTTTCCACTCGGGATGGGAGGCAAAATAGCGAAGGAAGAGTTCCTCGTCGGGCAACCAAGAGGACCCTGCCACGAAGACACGGTGCGAGTCGCCAACAAAGCGCTCCACCAGGGGCAACTGCTTGCGCGCCTCCCTCACCTGGAGCACGCGGTCAAAACGGGTGTCGCCCACAACCTCCACCTGGTCGATGCCTATCGAGGAGAGCAGCAGGCTACTCTCCTCGTTCTGAACGAAGAAGCGGCTGAAGCAGCGCAACACGCGGCCATACTGCCGTCCGTAGGGACGGAAGAAGATCTGACCAGGGCGGAAGATGCTGCTCACGCTATAGGTCGGCACCCCGCGATGGTTCAAGATATGGAGGTAGTTGTACCAAAACTCATACTTCACGAAAAAGGCCATGACAGGGCGTACCGTGCGAAGGAAGCGACGCGCGTTGCCGACGGTGTCGATCGGGAGGTAGGTGACGATGTCCGCCCCCTTGTAGTCCTTGCGCACCTCGTAGCCCGAAGGCGAGAAGAAGGTGAGCAGGATCTTGTAGTCGGGAAACTCGCGGCGTATGGCCTCCATCAACGGACGGCCTTGCTCAAACTCGCCGAGCGACGCGGCATGAAACCAGACATAGCGAGCCGTAGGATCGACCCGCTGCTGAAGCACGCCAAAGGCTGCTTGCTCGCCACGCCACATCTTGCGCACCTTCGAGTCGAAGCGCGCAGCAATGCGGACGCCCAGTTGCATGGCATACATGATGAAGTTGTACATTACCTCTTGTAGGGTTGATGATTAGCTAATGACGTGAGAGACAGAATGGCGGGCACGCCCGCCCGTTCTTATCCCAGTTCGCTGATGGCGCGATGGAGGCGACGGAGGGTCTCCTCCTTGCCGAGGAAGGCCGAGATGTCAAACATACCGGGACCCTTGCCGATACCGACAAGCGCCAGGCGGAACGCGTTCATCACGTCGCCGAGCTTGTAGCCCTTCTCCTCGACCCACTTCATCACCACTGGTTCCTGGCCCTCAACCGAGAAGTCCTCGACCTCCTGGAGCACCTGCGCCAGTTCGGTCATCTGCTGGGCGGAATACTCCTTCCAGCGCTTCTTCGCCGTCTTCTCGTCATACTCCGTAGGAGCGATGAAGAAGAAGGCGCAGAGCGGCCACAACTCATGGACGAAATCGACACGGTCCTTCATCATGTGGACCACCTGGCGCACACGATCCATGGTCGTATCGACGCCATTGTTGGCCACGATGGGCGCGAAGAGGCCTGCGATCTCCTCGTCGCTCTTCCGCAGCATATACTCGTGGTTGAACCAAATCGCTTTCTTGTAATCGAACTTCGCTCCTGCCTTGGAGCACTTCGTGATGTCGAAGGCATCCACCAGCTCGTCGAGCGAGAACATCTCCTGCTCCGTGCCCGGATTCCATCCCAGCAGGGCAAGGAAATTGACCACCGCCTCGGGGAAATAGCCACTCTCGCGGAAGCCCGTGCTGACCTCGCCCGTCTTCGGGTCTTCCCACTCCAGAGGGAAGACGGGGAATCCCAGGCGGTCGCCATCACGCTTCGAGAGTTTGCCCTTGCCCTCAGGCTTGAGCAACAACGGCAAGTGGGCGAAGCGCGGCATGGTGTCCTCCCAACCGAAAGCACGGTAGAGCAGGACGTGGAGGGGCGCACTCGGGAGCCACTCCTCGCCACGGATCACGTGGCTGATGCCCATCAAGTGGTCATCGACAATATTGGCCAAGTGGTAGGTGGGCAGCTCGTCGTGGCTTTTGTAGAGCACCTTGTCATCGAGGATATCGGTCTTGACGTGGACGTCGCCACGGATCATATCGTGGACCACGACCACCTCGCCCGGCTCCACGAGGAAACGGACGACATACTGCTCGCCGTCGTCGATGAGCTGCTTGACCTCCTCGGCAGAACGCGTGAGCGAGTTGCGCATCGTCAATCGCGTGTGGGCGTCATACTGGAAGTTCTTCACCTCAGCACGCTTCTGCTCCAGTTCCTCGGGCGTATCGAAGGCATAGTAGGCCTTGCCCTCGTCGAGGAGCTGCTGCACATACTCCTTATAGATCTCCCTGCGCTCGCTCTGACGGTACGGGCCGTGGCTTCCACCGAAGCTGACACCCTCGTCAAAGTGGATACCCAACCAGCGGAACGACTCCAGAATATACTCTTCCGCTCCCGGTACGAAGCGGCTGGAGTCTGTGTCCTCAATGCGGAACACCAGCGATCCATGATGCTGGCGGGCAAACAAATAGTTGAACAAAGCCGTGCGAACACCGCCAATATGCAACGCTCCCGTGGGACTGGGTGCAAAGCGAACCCGCACCTGCGAAGACGCTGCTTCTGCTGTAAATTTTTCTTCCATCATAAATTGATAAGCGTGGATAGCCTAAAATTTTCGGCAAAAGTAATGCTTTTTTTTCGATTATACCATATTTTTTTCGTAATTTCGCCGAGTAAAGGCATTTATGCCCCTATACTAAGGGCTAAGAACCAACCAAAACGAACATTACGCATCATGAAGCAATTCAGACATAACGGCACCAACAACTGGCCTTCCATCCTTACGCGCATAGCGCTCGTGCTGACGAGCGTGACCATCATCGTCCTGTTTTTGCCCCGCGACAGCAGCCGACTTCTGCACTATAGCGAGGGCCAGCCGTGGACGGACGGCGCCCTGATCGCTCCCATCGACTTCCCCGTCTTCAAGTCGGAGGCGACCCTGAAGTATGAGCGCGACTCCGTGCGCGAACGCTTCCAGCCCTACTTCAACTGGGACGACCGCGTGGAGGAGCAGTCGCTCCAGGCGTTTCATGAGAAGTTCAAGGACGGCATACCGGGACTGACGGGCAACTACGTCCAGATCATCGCCCATAGGTTGCACCAGATCTACGAGCGCGGCGTGCTCGACCCCACCCTGCTGGCACAGTATAGCGATGGCGACACGACGACGGCCATCCGCGTCGTGACGGGCAAAGAGGCCGTGACGCTGCCCACGGATAGCGTGCTGACGACGCTCGGCGCCTACCAATACCTCTTCCTCGACGACCGTCTGATGCCGGTGAGGGCCAAGTTGCAGGCTTGCAACCTCAACGATTTCATCTCGCCCAACCTCCGCTACGACCGAAGCCGGAGCGAAATGGAGCTCAACGACAATCTCAGCCTCATCACGCAGGCAAGCGGAATGGTGCTCAAGGGGCAGCGCATCATCACCCAGGGCGACATCGTCACCTCGCGGATGATGCTCGTGCTCAACTCCTACGAGCGCGCCATGGCGAAGCAGAGCGCCTCGGAGAACGAATTGCGATCGACCATAGCGGGACAGACCATCTACATCCTGCTGCTCGTCTCGCTCTTCACCCTCTATCTGGCGCTCTTCCGCAAGGACTACTTCACGAAGCCGCGATCCATAGCCATGCTCTACGCCTTGCTCGTCTTCTTCCCGCTCCTGACGTCCTTTATGATGAAGCACCCGTTTTTCAGCATCTATATCATCCCGTTTGCCATCTCGCCCATCTTCGGGCGCGTCTTCATGGACTCGCGAACGGCCTTCATCCAGCACGTCACGACCATCCTCATCTGTGCCGTGGCCGTGAAATACCAGTATGAGTTTATCACCGTACAGCTGGTGGCGGGCCTCGTGGCAATCTACTCGCTCCGCGAACTGTCGCGAAGGAGTCAGATATTCCTCACGGCGATTCTCGTCACGGCTGCCTCGGCGCTGGTCTATTTCGCGCTCCAGCTCATCCAGACGGATGATGTCTCGAAGCTCGACCGCGCCATCTACTACCACTTCACGATCAATGGTTTCTTCCTCCTCTTCACCTATCCCTTGATGCTGGTGATCGAGAAGGCCTTCGGATTCACCTCGACGGTGACGCTCTTCGAGCTTTCCAATACAAACAACCCGTTGCTTCGCAAACTGAGCGAGAAGGCGCCGGGCACGTTCCAGCACTCCATCACCGTGGGCAACCTGGGAGCGGAGATAGCCAACAAGATTGGGGCCAAGGCGCAACTGGTGCGTACGGGGGCGCTCTACCATGACATCGGAAAGATGGAGAACGCGGTCTATTTCACGGAGAACCAGGCGGGCTTCAACCCGCACGACAAACTGTCGGACACGGAGAGCGCGGCCATCATCATCGGCCACGTCACGGAAGGACTGCGCCTGGCCGAGGAGCACCACCTGCCACAGGTCATCCGCGACTTCATCGCCACGCACCACGGCACGGGACTGACGCGCTACTTCTACATCAAATATACCAACGAGCATCCCGACGAGGAGGTCGATGAGAGCCTGTTCCGCTACTCGGGTCCGAACCCGTTCACGCGCGAGCAAGCGATCCTGATGATCTGCGACACGGTAGAGGCGGCTTCGCGATCCCTCAAGGAGTATTCTCCCGAGAGCATCAGCGCCTTGGTCGATAGTATCATCCAGTCACAGGTGCGCGAGGGCTTCTTCAACGACTGCCCCATCACCTTCCGCGACCTGCAGACGGCCAAGAACGTGCTCATCGGGCGCCTGAAGTCGATCTACCACACCCGCATCTCCTACCCCGAACTCAGCGAAGAGGCTCGCAAGAAGGTGGAAGAGAAGAAAGAGGAGGAGGAAAAGAAGCGGGAAGAACTTACCGAGCAAGTGACGGAAGGCACGGAGAAGAAAGAGGAAGACAACGTATAATTGGAATAAAATAGACAAGCGTCCTACCTCGACAGGACATCGGGTAAAAAAGAGAATGGGACTCATCGGCCTTCGTCATGTGAAGGCTTGGTGAGTCCCTTTCTTCTGTTGCTTCTATTTTTCCTATCGCTATTAGGGCACGACCACTACAGGCTGCGGCGATAGATCTCTATCACTTCGTCGCGGGTCAAGGTGTGGTAGCCACCGGTATTGCGGGGGCAGACGTCGGCATACTTTTCGATGTCGGCTTCCTTGGCATCAACCTCCGTGATGGTCATGGCGAGGCCGAGCTCGCGCATCCAGGACTCCATCGTCTCCAGTCCTTCGAGGGCCACGGCCTTGTCGTCCTTGCCCTCGGGACGTACGTCCCATACAGCGAGGGCCAGGCGCTTGAAGCGGGCCACGGCCTCGTCGCTCTTCTCTATCAGCAGGCGGTAGTAGGCACCCGAGACTGCCGAGAGCGTATGGCCATGGATGGCATTGGTAAAGGCTGACACGGCCTGTCCCAGCATGTGGACCTCCCAGTCCGTGGCCTTGCCACACTCCGTCAGACCATTGAGGCCCCACGTGGCCGTCCACATGATATTGCTGCGCGCCTCATAGTCCTCGGGATTGACCAAGGCCTTGCGCGAACTGACGATCAGCGAGCGCATGAGGCCCTCGGCCAGGTAGTCGCTCGTGTTGTCGTCGCTTCCCGAGAGATACTGCTCCAGGATGTGGGACATGATGTCATAGATGCCCGCCACCATGTGATACTTCGGGACGGTGTAGGTAAACTCCGGGTTGAGGATGGCAAAGTCAGGATTGCGGAAGTGGTTGAACAACTTCAGTTCCTCCTTGTGCGAGGAGATGACCGATCCACTATTCATTTCCGATCCCGTGCCCGCCATGGTCAGCACCACGCCCACGGGCGTCCAGCGACTGTCGAGTTTGCCGAAATGCTTGAAATAGTAGTCCCACGGATCGCGCTCCTGGTAGGCTGAGGCCGAGACCGCCTTGGCATAGTCGGCCGTGGAACCGCCACCGACGGCGAGGATGAGATCCACCCCCTCCTCACGCACCTTGCGAGCACCCTCCAGCACCTTCTCGATGTCCGGATTGGGCAAGACGCCTCCGTCCTCGATGATGGTCTTACCCGCCTCGCGCAGCACCTTGACCACCTGGTCGTAGATGCCAAACCGCTTGATGGATCCTCCGCCATAGGAGAGCATGACCTTCGGACCATAGTTTTTGAGTTCGTCGCCGAGCAAGCCCAGCGCGTCCTTACCAAAATGTACTTTGGTAGCGTTGTGATAAGTGAAGTTTCCTAACATAACCTTTCTTCTTTATGTGATTGATGACGCTTGCAAAGGTAGCCATTTTCTCTCGATCTTCCGAAACCCTTTTTTGGGAAAAACTTACCCAAAGGACGGGAATCAGGCCTCCAGCGCAGCAAGGAAACTGCGGATGCTGGGAAAGAGCAAGTTGCTCCCCTCCCCCGCCAAAGCCTCGTCGGGGAGCGGTCCCGAGTTGATGGCGACCGTGAAGCAGCCTGCTGCCACGCCCGCTCTCACCCCTAAGGGAGCGTTTTCGACCACGATGCCCTGCCACGGCTGCAAGTTGCCAGCCTTGCGCAGTCCCGCGAGATAAGGATCGGGCGCCGGCTTGCCGTTCTTCACGTCATAAGCCGTGGTGATATGCGCCTCGTCGAGGAAGTCGCCGAAGTCGTGGAGCAAGCGCAGGATGAGCGGCCGCTGTCCGCTGCCCGTGACGACATTGATGCTCAGTCCGCGAGACGCAAACCAGCCCATCAGTTGGCGCACGCCGTCGAAGATACGCGTCTCCGGCAACTCATGGAAGTAGCGCGTCTTGACGTCATACATCCTTTGGGCCTCGGCCTCATCGACCTCGCGCCCCAGCTGGCGCTTCGCGTAGTCGCGGATCGTGTCCACGCCCCTTGCCCCCTCTGTGGCATAGGCGTCGGCCTCCGTGAAATGGATTCCGAAGTCGCTCATGGCACGCTTCCATGCCTTCGCATGATGGGGCATACTATCATAGAGCACGCCGTCCATATCAAACAGTACGGCCTTGGGGTCAAACCGTTCGTAGCCGTGCTGATCCAAATAGTGCTTGATCTCGTTGTCGAACATAATCACTTGATTCCATCAAAAAGGCGACGTGTCAGAGTCGGAGAAAAGCCGTTAGGCCCTTGCCTTCCGAGACACGCCGCCATGCTATTGCTATCTCTCTTTACGCCTCCTGGCTCAGACGCTCCTGGATGGCCTTGCTCTCGGCCTCATATCCCGGTTTGTCGAGCAGGGCGAACATATTCTTCTTATACGCCTCCACGCCCGGCTGGTTGAAGGGGTTGACGCCGAGGACGTTGCCACTGATGCCACAGCCGATCTCGAAGAAGTAGATGAGCTGGCCGATGTAGTAGGCATTGAGGCGCGGCAGGGTGATACGGATCTGCGGCACTCCTCCGTCGGAATGGGCCAGGCGCATGCCCAGCTCCGCCATCTTGTTGACCTCATCGACGCGCTTCCCCTCCAGGAAGTTGAGGCCGTCGAGGTTCTCCTCGTCGTGCGGGAAGAGCAGTTCATGCTCGGGTGTCTCCACGCTCAGGACGGTCTCCCAGATGGAGCGCTCGCCCTCCTGGATCCACTGTCCCATGGAGTGGAGGTCGGTCGTGAAGTCGCAAGACGCAGGGAAGATGCCCTTATGATCCTTGCCCTCGCTCTCTCCATAGAGCTGCTTCCACCACTCGGCCACGAAATGGAGCTTCGGCTGGAAGTTGGCCATGATCTCGATCTTCTTGCCCGCCTTCTGGTAGAGCGCGTTGCGCACGGCTGCATACTGCGCCGCGATATTGTCGCAGTAGGGCACGTCCAGTCCTGTGGCCTTCTCCATGTCCTGGGCGCCCGCCACGAGCTGGCGGATATCAAATCCTGCCACGGCGATCGGGAGCAGACCCACCGGCGTGAGGACCGAGAAGCGTCCACCCACGTTGTCGGGGATGACGAACGTCTTGTAGCCCTCCTTGTCGGCAGCCGCACGGGCCGCACCCTTGTGGGCGTCGGTGATGGCGACAATCATGTCCTTGGCAGCCTCCTTGCCCCGCTCGGCCTCACATTGCTTCTTCAGCAGGCGGAAAGTGAGGGCCGTCTCCGTGGTCGTGCCGCTCTTGGAGATATTGATCACGCCAAAGCGCTTACCCTTCAGATAGGTGGTCAGTTCGTAGAGGTAGTCCTCGCCAATGTTGTTGCCGGCAAAGAGGATGACCGGGTTGCGGTCGTCGCGGACCAGCCACGAGAAACTATTGCCCAGGGCCTCGATGATGGCGCGTGCGCCGAGGTAAGAACCTCCGATGCCGGCCACGACGACATAGTCGCATTGGCGGCGAAGCGTGTCGGCCACGGCCTGCACCTCGTCGAGAAACTCCGGTGTGATGCTCGACGGCAGATCCAGCCATCCGAGGAAGTCATTGCCCGGGCAGGTGCCCTGCTCCAAAGCGGTCTGAGCCGCTGCTACCTGAGGTGCGTAAGCCTCCAGGGTCCCCGGATCGAGGAAGGAGAGCGCCTTGGTGATGTCTAAACGAATCTTTTCCATAAACCTATTGTGTGATTTGTTGTGTTATTGTGTTGCGGATGGGTGGTATCCATCCTTGTTATCCTTATTATATATATCATATCGCCTCACGCCCCCGGATTGGTCATGTTTCTGATGGCCTCGGCGGCATTGGCCCTCTCGTAGAGGATGCGATAGACGGTGTCGAGCGTCGGCGTATGCAGGTGGACGTGGTGGGCGCGGAGCTCCTGGGCGATGACGTACATACACTTCGTGCCGAAATAGCCCTCGGCGATCATCTCCATCTCGGCCTGGGCCGCCTTGACGGTATAGCCCCGCCCGATCATGGCGCCAAACGTGTAGTTGCGCGAGAGGCGCGAGTAGCCCGTGACGAGCTGGTCGCCCAGATAGACCGTGTCGAGCATGTCTCGCCAGATGGGATTGAGGGCATTGAGGAATGCGTTCATCTCCTGCATGGCGTTGGTCATGAGCACGGCGTGGAAGTTGTCGCCAAAGTCGAGCGAGCGGCAGATGCCGGCACAGATGGCATAGACGTTCTTCAGCACGGCCGCATACTCGATGCCGACCACGTCGCGCGAGGTCTTGGTCTTGATGTAATGGGAGTGGAGCACGCTGCTGAAGGCCTGGGCCCGCGCCTCGTCCGTGCAGCCCACGGTCAGGTAGGTGAGGCGCTGCTGGGCCACCTCCTCGGCATGGGAGGGGCCTCCGATGCAGGCCAACTGGCCCTCGGGCACGCCAAAGCGGCGGTGGACATACTCCGTGAAGACCGTGTTCTCGCCCGGTACGACTCCCTTGATGGCCGTGATGACAAACTTGTCGCGCATGGGCACGCGCACCTTGTCGAGCAGTTCCTTCGTATAAGGCGACGGCGTGACGAAGAGCAGCGTGTCGTAGTGGGAGACGATGTAGTTGATGTCCGACGAGAAGTCTATCTCCGCGACGTCGAAGGCGAGGTTGCGGAGATAGCCCGGGTTGTGGCGGAGCAGCTTGAAGCGGTCGATGGTAATCGGGCGCCGCACATACCACCCTATCTCGTGGGTGTGCTCCACTATCACCTTGGCCAAGGCCGTAGCCCAACTGCCGCTACCTATGACAGCTATACGTCCGTTTACCATCGCGCATCCTGTAGTTGACTATTACTATTTTTTATATAGAGTAATCCTTCGGCCTATGCCTCCGTCTCAGCCGGGGTCACAGCGTCTATCCAGCGCTGGATCTCATCGACCGACGGCTTCTCATAGCCGAGCTTATACTTCTTGTTGATCTCGCCGAGCTTCTGCTGCAGGCCCTGAGCCTTCTCGCCACAGATGTCGGAGAGGAGGTTGAAGCCCGCCTTGCGGAGCACATAGACCCACTCCTCAGGCACGCCGATCTTGGCCCAGGCCTCGATGCTGTCCTGCGGCATCTTCTTCTCCGGCTTCATCTGGGGGAAGAGGATCACCTCCTGGATGGTCTCCTGGCCCGTCATGAGCATCGTCAGACGGTCGATACCGATACCGATACCGCTGGTCGGCGGCATGCCATACTGCAGGGCGCGCAGGAAGTCGTGGTCGATGATCATGGCCTCGTCGTCTCCCTTCTCGCTCAGGCGCATCTGCTCCTTGAAGCGCATCTCCTGGTCGATGGGGTCGTTGAGCTCGGAGTAGGCGTTGGCCACCTCCTTGCCGTTGACCATCAGTTCGAAGCGCTCGGTCAGTCCGGGCTTGCTGCGATGCATCTTCGTCAGCGGCGACATCTCGACGGGGTAGTCCGTGATGAAGGTCGGCTGGATGAACGTGCCCTCGCAGAACTCTCCGAAGAGTTCGTCGATGAGCTTGCCCTTGCCCATGGTCTCATCGACCTCCATGCCCTTGGAGAGGCAGAAGGCGCGGATCTCCTCCTCGGTCTTGTCCGTGCAGTCGAAGCCCGTCTTCTCCTGGATGGCCTCGAGGATGGGGAGGCGGCGGAAGGGAGCCTTGAAGGAGATGACGTGGTCGCCATGCTTCACCTCCGTGGCACCGTTGTTGACGGCCTTGCAGATGGTCTCGAGCAGCTGCTCGGTGAAGGCCATCATCCAGTTGTAGTCCTTATACTGCACATAGAGCTCCATGCAGGTAAACTCGGGGTTGTGGAACTTGTCCATACCCTCGTTGCGGAAGTTCTTGCCGATCTCATAGACGCCCTCAAATCCGCCTACGATCAGTCGCTTCAGATAGAGCTCGGTGGCGATACGCATGTACATATCGACGTTGAGGGCATTGAAATGGGTGATGAAGGGGCGGGCCGAGGCACCACCAGCGATCGACTGGAGGGTCGGGGTCTCGACCTCGGTATAGCCGTGGCGGTCGAAGAAGGCGCGCATGGTGCGGAGCACGGTGGCACGCTTGAGGAAGGTGTCCTTGACGCCGTCGTTGACGACGAGATCGACATAGCGGCGACGGGCGCGCAACTCGGGGTCGTCAAACTTGTCGTAGGCCACGCCGTCCTTGTACTTGACGATGGGCAGCGGCTTGAGGCTCTTCGACAGGAGGACGAGCTCCTGGGCGTGGACGCTGATCTCGCCCATCTGGGTCTTGAAGACGAAGCCACGCACGCCGATGAAGTCGCCGATGTCGAGCAATTTCTTGAAGACTACGTTGTATAAGTTTTTGTCCTCGCCCGGGCAAATGTCGTCGCGGGTGATGTAAACTTGGATTCTGCCTTTGCTATCCTGAAGTTCGACAAAGCTGGCCTTGCCCATGATACGGCGGCTCATCATACGTCCTGCAATGACCACCTCGCGCTTCTCGTCCTCCTTAAATTCGTCTCTGATCTCGGTAGAGAAAGCGTTGGTAGGATATTCTGCTGCGGGATACGGGTCGATACCCATCTCGCGCAGCTGCTGCAAACTTTGTCGGCGGCCAATCTCCTGGTCGCTCATTTCTAAAATGTTCATATTACCTAAGATATGATTCTATAATTATTTCTACGTTTGCAAAGATACAAAGAATATTCCGAAGGGCGTATCTTTTTACTGTTTTTTAGCGTATTGCGGGGAAAACAACCGCGGAAACAGCGTGTCACGGGGAAAAGAATTGCGAAAATAGTAGAAAACAACCGGTATAACAAATAACGGGTCCATCGCCGGGACACATAGCAAAAGAACTTGAACAAGATTTACAACAAAGAACAAACAACGCTTCGCCAGGACAAATCAGCAGCAAATGTGTCCAAGGCGAAGCGTTGTATTTAGTTGTTTACCTTGCAGCAAGATTGTGACACGCAAAGCGTGTAAAGTTGTAACTTGTTGTAAAAGTTGTATTGGTTGTTTTCCCTACTCAGCAGACCATTTTGATGCTACCGGGCCACCTGCTTGACGACCGTGCCATCGGCGTTCCTGCGGAGGACAATCCCGTGGCGCGTGGGCTGGCGGAGCCTGCGTCCGTCAGGACTGTAGCAGACTGAGGGCGCATGGGTGTCGAGGCGCGGGCGCGAGAGGATGGAGGTGGAAGGCAGCGACTGCAAGCGGGGCGTGACATAGGAGTCGGCGTAATAGACGCGGTCGGGCCCCACATTGACGAGCAGGGTCTGGTTCTCGTACGCGCTCTCGTAGGTCTCCGTGGCGGGATTGTAGTTGAAGACCAGCATTTCCATCAGGCCGAAGGGGTCGAGATCGGAGGATTCGGGCAGATAGCCTGCAGGCATGGCGAAGAGGTGGAGACAAGACCACGTATCGACACCAAGGTATTGCGGAAGGACGGTAATGCGGTTGTCGCGCCATTCGCCCACCACCCAGTAGGTCTCGTCCCTGTTGGAGCTATAGGGCAACTGCCAGTAGATCTTGTCGCCATCGCAGACGGCAGGCACCTCCTCGTCCATATCATCCTCTATGAAGGGGTTATAATGGACGAAATGGATGGTCTGCTCAGGCTTTCCCTCAGGCTTCTGCGTGGGCTCATAGCGGAGCGGCACGATCGTGGTCAGTCCCTCGCCATAGCAGCTCCAGCCGCCCGTGGCCGTGGCCAGTCCGAGGATGTAGCGGGGCGTTCCCTGTTCGTCGAGGCCTCCATCGACCAGGGCGAGCGTGTCGCCACGCAGGGTGAAGCGGACGTCGGTCTCGGTCTCGTCGGGCAGACAGTCGAGCTCCCCGTCGCCCCGGTCGCTGAGCACCATGCGACGCGCATAGAATACGGTGCCGTCGTCGCCCTCAAACATCGCCTGGGGCAGGCGCGCCACGAGGGTGTCGCCCTCGGCACGGTCGAGTTTGAGCCACGTGTCGGTGGGAAAGAAGACGAAGGGATTGGACAAATAGACGCTACCGTCCTCGGCCTCCACGTAGTCGGCCGTATAATACGTCACGCTATCGAGGTAGGCCACGCCCTCTCCCGGGTCATAGAAACTGGTAGCGCTCCTCACCTGATGGGCGTGAGTCGTGCCCTCGGGCGCCTCGTAGCGGATGGACTCCGCACCTGGAAAACTCGTCTGCGCCGCCGTGCCCAGCGAGAGGAGGGAGGCAGCGAGCAATGGTAATAGTCTGATTTTGTTCATATCGTAAGTAGTTTAAAAATTGGTGAATACTGCGTAGCGAGCGGAGCGCCCTTAGGCGAACGGAGACAACGACTTCCCCCGCTTTAGGCAAGGAGGTACCACATGTAGCCGCCAAAGGTGAGCACGAGGACGGCTCCCTCCCACCGCTCGATGGTATATTTGGTAAAGGAGAAAAACCAGATCATGATGGTCGAGACGAGCATCATGTAGAGATCCACGTTGGTGATGCCCTCGATGTGCATGGGCGAGATCATGCCCGTGAGGCCCAGGATAAAGAGGATGTTGAGGACGTTGCTGCCGAGGACGTTGCCGATGGCAATGCCGCTATTGCCCTTCTTGGCCGCCACGACGCTCGTGGCCAGTTCGGGCAGAGAGGTGCCGCCCGCCACAATGGTCAGTCCGATGACGGCGTCGCTCACGTTCAGCGCGCGTGCCACCTCGGTAGCGCCTCCGACAAAGAGGTTGCTGCCGCCGATGAGGGCGGCCAGGCCCACGACCATCCACAGGCCGGCCAGCCAGCCCTTCATGGGTTGCTTGGCAGAAGCCTCGTCGGCTGCGGCCTCCTGGGCTGTCTGACCTTGGGTTGTCTCTCCTTGGGCAGGCTGCGCGACAGGCTGGGCCGAGGTGGCGCCCTTGATCGTGAGGCGCATGAAGACGAGGAAGAAGACGAAGAGAATGGCACCGTCGAGGCGTGTGATGACCCAGTCGTTCTGACACATCATGAGTAGGACGACCGAGGCCACGAGGGCGCAGGGCACGTCTTTGAAGACCGTGGATCGCAGGATCGTCATAGGGGCCACGAGGGCGGCCACGCCGATGATGAGCAGGGCGTTGAAGATATTGCTTCCCACGACATTGCCCACGGCCAGGTCAGGAGTGCCCTTGAGGGCGGAGACGACGCTGACGCAGAGCTCGGGCATGGAGGTGCCCAGGGCGACAATGGTCAGTCCGATGACTATCTGGGGCACGCGGAGCCGCTCGGCCACGGCCACAGCCCCCTCGGTGAGTCGGTCGGCGCCCCAAAGGACGAGCACCACGCCCACCACGATCCACAAAGCGTTTAGCAACATACTTTTCTTTCTGTTTTATTTCTACTTTTTTAATGATGTTTCCCCCGGCCTCATGGCTCTTGGAGGAAGCGAGATTCTCATCAGCCAAAAGGCGAAAAGCGTATCTCCGATGCAAAAATACGAAAAAAACCCGAATGCCAAAACATTCAGGGCTCATTTTTCTCTTTTTGACTATAAAGGGAAAGAACAAGCAACAAGACGTGGACAAACGTCCTGCTTATAGGGGAAAACAACTCATATAACCAATACTATCATGTACAACGCTTCGCCTTGAGCAATCTTGCTGCAAGGTAAACAACAAAATACAACAAAGGATTCCATGAAATGGAACGCTTCGCCAGGACAAAATGTCAGGAAATATCCAAGGCGAAGCGTTGTTACTCAACTTTCGCATGTAAGCTCCACACGCCCTGAAAGGGCAGTAGCTCCTAGCCCAGGGCATCGCCCTGGGTTATTACGGACGCAAACCTGTCGCCCTGTAAGGGCAAAAGCTTTAAAGAAGCAGGTCATAAACAATGCTTTTGCCCTTACAGGGCGTATTGTTGATTGCTATTATACCCAGGGCGATGCCCTGGGCTATGGTCTGTTGGGCTTTCAGCCCGTATCAACCGTACAGGTCGAAAACCATCACGCTGTTTTGCTAACGGGCGTCAGAAGGGGCGGCCTCCGGGAGGACCCATGGGCGGACGGCCACCCGGAGGTCCCATAGGCGGGCGTCCACCCGGAGGTCCCATCATCGGGCCGTCGTCTCCACGGCGCACGCCGGCCGGGTGCTGCGGCTTGCCTCCGAAGAGGTTGAAGCGATAGGAGATTTTCAGGAGCGCGTAGCTATTGATGCTGTTATACTCCGTGTCCGTGCGGCCCATGGCGTTGACCACGCGCGAGAGGTTGCTCTGCTGGTGGAGGATATCGTAGAGCTGGAGCGAGATCGTGAGCGGCTTGCCACGCAGGAAGCTCTGTGCCACCTGTGCGTTCCAAAGCAGTTCGTTGCTGTTGAGCGAGGCGTCGTTGTAGCCTCGGCGGCTGTTCATGTGGAGGTCCGTGGAGAGGCTCGTGCCCCAGGGTGCCGTGAGGTTGATGGATCCGCCGTAGGCGAAGCGCCAGGTGTTGAGGTTCTGCGCCGACTGCAACTGGTTCTTCGTGTGGTTGTACTCCACCGACCCGTCGAGGGCCACCTCCAGCCAACTGTTGCGATAGCTGAAGGTCAGTCGCTCGCTGAGGTTGGTCTGATTGGTGATGTTGCGCTCCACGAGGCTCTGCCGCGACTGCTGCAGGAGCGAGGCGTAGCGGTTGAGATCGACGGTCGTGAAGGTGTTGACATTCCACACGCCCAGGGTGTCGATGCTCGTGTTGAACATCACGCCCGCGTTCAGGTTCCAGTTGCCATTGATATTGACGGGCCTCACCACGCGGGCTCCCGAGGCGGCGTCGTAGGTCACGCTATTGCCGATGGCGTTGTGGACGGAGGCGAAGTGGAAGAAGGTCATCCACGACTGCGTGTATCTCTGCCGGTAGCCATTGTAGAACGCGTGGATGCGATGGGTGAAGGCGGGTCGCAGACCCGGGTTGCCGACGCTCACGTTCTGCGGGTCGGTATTGTCCGTGATGTCGAGCAGCTGGCTCATCGTGGGCTGCGTGGCCGATCCGCGGTAGAAGAGGCGGAGGTTGCTCTGCGGCGAGAACTTATAGCGGAAGTCGATGGTCGGACTCCAGTCGAAGGAGTTGCGTACGGTATCGACGTGGACGCCGAGGTAGTCCTGCTGGTAGATGCTGTGCTGCGGCTGGAGCTGCACGCCGGCGTTGAAGCGCCACTTCTCCTGGTTCATGCGGATCATGAGCTGGATGTTCTGCGTGTGGGTCTTGTACTCCGAGTAGCGGCTCAGCGACTGGTCGAAGTAGCTGCCGAGGGGCTGCTGCAGCAGGGCGAGGTAGCTGCCCCAGGAGCGGTAGGCGGGCTCGACGCCGTCGAAGTAGCCGCCGCCGAGCGAGGAGAAGTCGTAGGTGGAGCGGTCGCTCTTGCTCAGGGCGTAGTTGTACTGGTAGGCCAGCTGCAGGTAGGTGCGGCGGGCGATGGGCTCGCTATAGGTGGCCTCCACGCCGATGCCGTGGCTCTTGGTCGGCATGAGGTTGTAGCGATAGGCGCGGTAGATGGAGTCCTGGCCCAGGGCGTCGAGCAGCTGGTAGTATTGCAGGTCTTGGGTGGAGAAGGTCTTGGCGTCGGCGTCGTTGTAGTTGCCCTGGAGTCGGAGCGTGACGTTGCGTCCGTTGGCCGAGAGCTTGCGGTTGACCTGGAGCGAGGCCTGTGCCGAGGTGTTGTCGCCATAGGTCACGGTCGTGTTGCGCTGGCGGTTGACCAGGGTGCCCTGGGCCTGCATGGTCGCGAGCAGGTCTTCGGCGAGCGGGTCGTCGCCCAGGGCATAGGGATCTTCGGAGAAGGTGGCCGAGGTGCTCACGTCGAGGCCGTCGCTCTTGCTGAGCTGCAGGCTTGGGCGGAACATCACGTTCCACATCGAGTCGGGGGTCCACTCCAAGCGGAAGCGTCCGTCCCAGCTGTTGGACCGCGTGTACTGCTGGCTGATGCGGCGCGTGTAGGCATGCTGCGAGGCCAGGAAGTTGTCGGAGAAGACCTTGGCCTGCAGGTCGCCGTTGCTATGGTTCCAGCGCAGGGATCCGTCCCATTGCCAGGTCTTGCCGTTGTCGTAGTTCATGTTGATGCCGGCCATCTTGGTGTTGTTGAGCCCCTGGCGGGTCTGTCCGAATCCGCCCCGTCGTCCGCCGCCAAACATCATGTCGCCGACGTTGTTGGCCGAGAGGAAACTCATCATGCGGAAGTTGTCCTTGAAGTAGGCCGCCATGCCGCGCTCGCTATAGCGCCCGTGGTTGCCCATGGAGAGGTTGATGTTGGAGAAGAATCCTTTGTTCATGCCTTTCTTCATGCCGAAGTCGAGCACGGTCTGCTCCTCGCCGTCGTCGATGCCCGTGACGCGGGCCAGGTCGCTCTTCTGGTCGTAGGCCTTCACCTTGTCGATGATGGAGGCGGGGAGGTTCTTCATGGCCGTCTTGGTGTCGCCGGTCATAAACTCCTTGCCATCGACGAGGATCTTCTTCACCTCCTTGCCGTTGATCTTGATCGATCCGTCGTCGCCTATCTCTGCGCCGGGCAGCACCTTGACCAGGGCCTCGACGGTCGATCCCTCGGCCACGCGGTAGGCGGAGGCGTTATACTGGAAGGTGTCGTTCTTGAGCACCACCTTCGGGGCCTGGGCGGCGATCGTCACCTCGCGCAGCACGTGCTCGTCGGCTTGGAAGCGTGAGGGCGCCGACCTCCTTGTCCTGCCGCCAGCGACCACGACGTCGTGGCAGAGCGTGTGCATACCGACGAAGGAGACCTTGAGGATGTAGCGGCCTTCGCGCGGGGCGGCGAGCGCAAAGCGGCCTGTGTCGTCGCTCGTCGTGCCCGAGACGTAGGTGCTGTCCGATCCCAGCAGCTGGACGACGGCGTAGCCGAGGGGCTGCTTGTGCTGGCCGTCGATGAGCGTGCCCGAGACGGTCTGCGCCTGGGCCGAGACGCCAACCAGGACCAGGAGTGCCACCAGGACTATACTGATTCTCTTTCTTATATCCATCTTGTTCTTGTGTAGTTACTATTGTTTTGCTCTTGTTCTTGCTTTTGCTCTTGTTTTTACTTTCTATCTATCGCTTCGTCCTGCCTTAGGATGCGCCAGCGGCCCAATGGTTTAAAATGGGCTCGCAGAAAACGCGACCTGCTGATGGGGAAAAACAACTAAAGTTGCCAATACGTCCTGCTGCCAGGTAAACACCAAAACACAAGGCTTGCGGGGACATAATTCCTGCTGAATTTGGGAAAACAACAAATACAACTTTTACAACAAGTAACAACGCTTTCGATAAGCCATGCGCAGAACCGAGCTCGCTCGAGTTTAGCCATGGCGAGAAAGGGTACCATGAAATGGAACCTACACGCTTCGCGCATATTGCAATCCTGCCTTGGTTAGCATGGACCTCGAAGAGGCAATGTCCCCGCGAAGCGTTGTTCATAGTTGTAAAAGTTGTTCAAGTTGTTTTTCTATCATGTCCTGGCGAAGCATTGTATCAGTTGTTGTCTATATGCCCTGGCGAAGCATTGCTCGTGTCGTCTCGGTCTGCCCTTACAATCTTGCACACTACGGCGGGTGGATGCGCAAGAACGGAAGCCGAAATGTGTATTATTGTTAAAACAACCAGCTTTTGACGGTCGTTACGACGAAAAATGATAATTTTGTATAGAATAAGAACAGACAAAGAAAGGAAACAGATATGGAACAGAGAATCATCCTATCAGATCGTTTCGAGAGCGATCTCGCGCTGTGTATCTCCGAGTGTGAGCACGATGGCATCTTCGTCATCTGCGACACCAGTTCTCATCGCTTCTGCTGGAGCGAGATGGCCCACTTCCCCACCCTGCGCCAGGCAGAGGTGATCACGATTGTCGATGGCGACGCCAACAAGAACCTGCGCCAGCTCACGCGCGTCTGGGAGCGACTGCAGAAGGGCGGGGCCAACCGCCACTCGCTCGTCATCAATCTCGGCGGCGGCATGGTGACGGATCTCGGCGGATTCGCGGCAGCGACCTTCAAGCGGGGCCTCAGTTTCATCAACGTCCCCACCACGCTGCTGGCCATGGTCGATGCGAGCGTGGGAGGCAAGACGGGCATCAACTTCGGGGGCATGAAGAACGAGATCGGCACCTTCCAGGATGCTTCCCGCGTCATCATCAATACCGACTGGCTCAAGACGCTCGACACGGACGACCTTCGCAGCGGCTATGCCGAGATGCTGAAGCACGGTCTCCTCGACAGCCAGGAGCGATGGGCCCGACTCGTCGGCTTCGACCTCTCGCAGCCCGACTGGCACGAGCTGGCCAAGATGATCGAGGCGAGCATCGACATCAAGCTCCGCTACGTCAGGCGCGACCCGCTGGAGAAGGACATCCGCAAGTCGCTCAACCTCGGCCATACCTTCGGCCATGCCATCGAGGAGTGGTCGCTCAGCCGCCAGGCGCTGCCCCATGGCCATGCCGTCGCCTTCGGACTGGTCTGCGAACTCTATCTCTCTACGCTCCGCACGGGCTTCCCCACGGAGCAGATGCAGCAGACCGTGCGCTTCGTACGCGAGTTCTACGGCACGCCGGCCATCAGCTGCCAGGACTACGACGAGCTCGTCACGCTCATGCACCACGACAAGAAGTCGCACCACGGAGAGATCCGTTCCGTGCTCCTGAGTGGTTTCGGCCGGCCCATCATCGACCAGACCGTCGGCGACGAGGAGGCTCGCCAGGCGCTCGACTTCCTGCGCGAGGGGGCCTAAAGCGCTCTCCCTCCCTCTTGCTTCGGGTTCTTCCGGAAAATCGAGTGATAGGGTTTGTGCTGTTGCCAATACGTCCTGCTGAGTTAGGGAAAACAACAAATACAACTTTTACAACAAGTAACAACCTACGCGCTGTCGCGCGTATTGCACTCCTGCTGCAAGGTAAACAACAAAATACAACGCTTCGCCAGGACATTACGCCAGGAGAAATCAGCAGGAAATGTGTCCAAGGCGAAGCGTTGTTCATAGTTGTTTCCATTGCAGCAAGCCTTATGTCTGCATGGGCCTCGAAGAGGCGATGTCCCCGCGAAGCGTTGTATCTTGTTGTAAAAGTTGTTCAAGTTGTTTTCCATGTGTCCACGTTGCATCACTCCATTTTCCGGAAGAACCTTGTTTCGACCCGGGGCCCTGCCTGCCTCGGGTTGCGCCACGGCCTACGTGGCTCAAGATCCCCCTTCCGAGACCCGCCTCTCTGAGGGGGATTTTTCTATACCACAGTTTCTTTTCTTCCATAATTTTCTTGCTGGGTTAAGTTGTCGAAATGATTGCCTATCTCTCTATTTTCAGAAGCCAGTCGATGGCGGAGCAAACATGAATGCTTTTGCCTTCTACCACTATATCACGGGTCGGGGTCATGGCTATGAGCGTCAGCGTGTCACAACGCAATGCCGTCGAGGCTTTCACAAGCGAGCTCGTCTCGCGGTTGAAGGTTTTTGTGCTGTCGATGCCGTATGCCACTTGTATCAGTTCCACGGCCTTGTCTTGGTTGCACACTACAAAATCCACCTCTTTGGAGCGCGGCGACTCTTTGTAGTAGTATATGTCCAAGAAGTCGTTGCTACACCTGCGCAGCAGTTCTATATAGACAACATTCTCCAAGCGCCAACCAATATTTTCGGGCGCAAAAGAGTTTTCACGATTGTTCTGCAACCCGCAATCCACGATATACGCCTTTGCGTTTCTTATGCGCTCTTTGCTCTTGAAGGAGTGCTTGGAAAGCAATTGTATGAGAAATGCCTGGCGCAAATAACCGACGTATTTCTTTGCCGTTTGATCCGTTATCTTCAACACTTGAGAGATGCTATCGTAGTTGACCTCCTGGCACACATTGTTGATCAGGTGGTTGGCTATTTTCCGCAGGGCGTCCGTGTTGCGGATTTTAAAACGTTGCTGTATGTCTTTTGTGATGATGGCCTCCATGAGGCTCTGCACATATCCGCGCTTATTGCGCAAGTTCTGCATTTCCGGAAAACCTCCATCATTGATATAGTCAATAAATGCCGTTTTCTTTTCGGCCTCGGCTTTTGTTGTGATGCCCCGAGGGTCGATGCGACGGAAACAACAATATTCTCGAAAAGAGAATGGGAACAAATGGATTTCATTGTAACGGCCCGTCAAATGTGTTGCCAACTCACCACTAAGCAGTTTGGCATTACTTCCCGTTACCACAACGTGTAGATTGGAGCGTAGAAGACGATTGACAAACAAATGCCATCCATCAACATTTTGTATCTCATCGAGAAAGATGTACTGTATATCAGTACCATATACCTGATAGACACAAGAAAGCAACGTATTCAGGTCTTCTGTTTGCAATTTTGCGAAACGGTCGTCATCAAAGTTGGCGTAGCCATAGTTGACGCGATGCTCCAAAAGCACCTTATGGCAAAGGGTCGATTTGCCACTTCGCCTTACCCCTATCACGACTTGTGCAAGGGGACTGTCAAACTCGAACAACGCCTCCTCGCTCCGCTTTACCCATTGTTCGGGATGATAGTTGCCGACGTATTCTTTTTGCTCTGCCAATACTTGAAGCATGATTCTTTCTTCCACCATAACCGTAAGCTTATTGATCTATTCAAGTGCAAAAATACTGAAAATATTGAAAACGAGCAATTTAGCGACTTTAAAATTCGCTAAAATGCAGATTTTGCCTCGTTCTATCACGCTAAAATGCAGATTTTGCCTCGTTCTATCACGCTAAAATGCAGGTTTTTCATCTTTCTATCACGCTAAAATGCAGATTTCACGTCGTCCTATCACGCTAAGATGCAACAGACCGTCGGCGACGAGGAGGCTCGCCAGGCGCTCGACTTCCTGCGCGAGGAGACGTAGGGGATTTCTCTTCTCTCTTTGGGGCTGAGGGGGGCGCCTGGCCTGTCACAGGTTGGGCCCGCCCTTTGTGTGTATCAGCATGTCAAAGACCGTGGAAACATGGATTCTGTAGGAGAGGCGGGCGTCTGCCATGGCCAATCGGGAGGCGGGGCTACCCAAGAATCGTGTTCATGCTGCAAAGTTAAGTCTTTCTGCCAACCCAATAGTGCGATACGATGCGATTGGATGCGATTGGGTGAGATAACGTGAGATAACGGGTGATAACGTGAGATAACGGGTGATGAGGGTGGAATGAGACGCAAGGAGACGCAAGGAGACGGAAATACCCTGCTATCGAAGCCTTGAGCAAATGGCTGGGGCCAGCGAGGGGAAGGGCCATCACAGAAAGGGCCTCAGAGAGGTGAACATCCCCCGGGAGGGCCTTGGAGAAAAGAGGCATCACAGCACTTGAGAAGCCTCGGAGAAAAGAAGTGCGTTCCAGTTGTTCCAGTATTCCAGTATTCCAATTAATTTCGAGACACCCCCATTTTTTTTCTTATTACCTATAACTACTTAATAACTAATTAGTTATATAGTATATATAGGGGTAATAGGATTTTGCATACCCTCAAAAAATAACTGGAACAACTGGAACTGGAACAAACCCCCAAACACCCATTTCTCTCTAAAAGGCTTATTACCAATAGATTATCCCTTTCTACTACTTTACTTTCACCTCTATATTCGACAACATAGTCGATATGATAGCCGATAAAAGCCGAAGAAAATGGGGTAAAAATAGGTCTCGCAAGCCTCACTTTCCTGTCTTTAGGCCGCAGAATTGACTACGAAAGTGCTACATCAAAATCAAGGTTTCACCACGAATTGAGGGGTTCTTTTTCACAAAAACGCATGTTGAAAAGAAAAACCAAGGGCAAACCATCAAAAAACGATCGCATGAAAAAGGGAAAAATGGTTCATCCGAAAAATAGCGTGTCAGGGTTGTTTGCGTTGTTTCGATGCAGCCTGCTGAGTAGGGAAAACAACAAGAACAATAAGTACAACGTATAACAACGCTTTCGATAAGCCATGCGTAAAACCGAGCTCGCTCGAGTTTTGCCATGACGAGAAAGAATAGCAGGAGAACGTTCCTGTAAGAGCTTGTAGCCTGTCCGGCAATAGTAATAAGATGCGCTACCCCGAAGAAATCCCGAAGGCTTACCGAAGAAAGGGAATAAGACAGAAGAGGACAAAAGAGGGCAGAAGACACGAGGAGAAGACGGCAGGAGGGAGGAAGCTTTCATCACCAAAAGCGCGTTATTACCATTACAAGACTGGCGGACAAACAAGACCAAGGGGTTGATGCAGATCAAGATTGGGGGGGGGTAAGACAGGCTTTTGGAATGAAAACAATACAAATTAACAGATAAAAAGTTGGCAGTTTAGAGAAATTACAACCTGTTGGCGGAATTAATTTAGTGCATACTTAATTCTGCCAATGGGCTTGTCGTTAATGAAGTTTACGTATTGCAGAATGGTAAGTGCACTAATTTTGCCAATGATTCTGGCAAACAAACCATTCGTTATTTTCGCGTAGTTTCTGATGACCAAGAACTGGTCTGTAAGTTGTGAGAATATTGTCTCAATCCTCTTTCTTGCCTTTGCAAACGGAATGAATGTCGGTTTCAAGTCCTTTGGGTGAGCCGATTACGGACACTCCAGTCTTATGTGTGCGGTTTCGAACAAGTCAAGCTCTACGTCAGCTCCAATATACCCTTTGTCACCATAGATGCTACAGTCGTGATAAGTATGTCTTACATCCTTCATATAATGGAGGTCAGCCACACTTGCCTTTGACAGATCATAGGAATGGATAACTCCACTTAACCCACAGTGAGCGTGTAACTTATAACCAAAATAAAAAGTGTTCTGCGAAGCACAGAAGCCGAAGTCGGGAGCTTGCGAGAAATTGCCGGTACGTCCCATCTTGCAACGTTTTCCTCTTTGCAACCCTACAAACCTCTATCGGCTTGGAGTCAACAAAGAATTGTTCCTCTCCGCCATCCATTTCCATGGCAATCCGCTTGCGCAGTTCCTCACACAGGCCTGCCGTTTTTCTTCCTGCGGTCATTGAACTGTCTCCCTTGATATGAGATTGGGAATGCGGTCCTTGTATTCTTGCAATTTATAGTCGAACAACCACTTCTCACTATCAATGCTCTCGGTCTCTGCCGTCAGGGATAGCGCCACCACTTCCAAATCCGAAAACTTGGGAACAGGACCACGACGTGGAACATTACCAGATTCATTGACGCGATTTTCAGAGAATTGCTTGCATATCTCGAGTATTTTTTGACGAATTTTGTATAAAGGTTGTACATACGATGGTTTGAACTTAATGTTTTGAACACCACTAAGTTACTAAAAATCAGCGACATGTACAACTTTTTACTCATGTTTATCAACTTAAATTAATTCCGCCAACGGGTAAATTACAGTAATTTTGCGCCGTCAAAATGGAGACAAGGCCCGGATCGGTCGTTTTTAGGCAGATCTTCGCGCCACACACACCATAGAGACGCAAAGGAGGGAAGGATATCTTCAGGATACGCCAGTGGCTTGATTGACCACAACCACCCATTATTACCATTCGACAAGGACTTAGCAAACAGAGTAGCTTCTATCACCATAGGAGCCGACTCTGCAGCGCCATGCCCTTCGGACAGAGGAATAAATCAAAACAAGTTTATACACAGGATCAATTTTTATGAGAACTACAACATTGCAATCTTCCAAGGCATCATCCAGCCTTTGGAAACTTTTCGCAGCCCTGCTACTCGTATGGCTACTCATCCCCGTAGGCCAGGTATCGGCGCAGACCAGCGGTAGCGGGACTGCTAAACCATGTTGGGCATACACGAGACCCAACGGTGTTCCTACGCTTACGTTCTTCAAGACCGAAACCAACCTCGTCCGATTTAATGGTTACAGACTGGATAGCACTACTATCTTGGATAAAAGTGCTACAACAGGAGATGAAATCATAGAGGGTGAACCGATCAATCAAACAACCTGGCGGGCCTATTGGACCGAAAAAGATAACATTGATAAAAAACAAGAAACAAGGGTCAAAAAGGTAATATTTGACGCTAGTTTTGGGGATGTCCATCCGACCTCATGTATCAAATGGTTTGAAAATTACTCTGAGCTTGAAAGTATCGAAGGAATGCAATACTTCAATACAGACTTAGTGACCGACATGAGTCACATGTTCTATGGATGTAGCGAGATCAAGACAATCGACTTTTCCCATTTTGATACAAAAAATGTTACAACAATGGAATATATGTTCCATTCTATAGGTAATTCCCTTGTTAATAAATCACCGGTGATCCTTGACCTCTCGTCATTTAACACCAGTAAGGTGGAAAACATGGGACACATGTTTGCAGGCTCTTGGTACATTACAAAACTCGACCTTAGAGGCTTTGACATGAGCAATGTTACAAACACAGCGTCCATGTTTAATAGTTGCCAAGGGCTTGCATCTATCTATGCAAATGATTGGTCAAATAACAGCACCATCACTAACAGCAAAGACATGTTTTACTACTGCCTTAGCCTTAAGGGTGCCAAGGGTTATATGTATGAAGGTACCGATGGTATCGAAATGGCTAACGGCCAAACGGGCTACTTCATGCCCACCTATAAGAATGACGGCAAGGACACTTACCCTACGGTAGACATTAACATTGCTACATGGACAGGCACGGTCAGCCTCAACCTTAAGAACAAGGAGACCTTCGAAGCACCCTATCCTTTCTTTATCGACAAAGGCACCTATACACGAGAGAACATGCCCTCCAATTGGGGCACTGTCTGCTTGCCGTTTGACATTGACGTAGCAAATACGGAGAACAACTGCGAGTTTTATCAGCTTGACGGCATCAACGGAGAGAACATTACCGTGTCACAAATCACCACGACGATACCTGCCGGAACACCTGTCATCGTGAAGCGCACATCGGGCACTGACTTGAAGATTTTCTCTCCCACAGAATATGCTTCCATCGTTACCCAGCCCGTAGAGGAAACAGGCGTCAACCACTTGGTGGGCACATTCACCAACCAAGAACTGATAAAGCAGAACTGCTACTTCATCGCAAGGGATAAGTTTTGGCAGGTGACTGCCAAAGATGCAGAAGGCAACACCATCAAGGGTGTCTATGTGCCGCCTTTCCGTGCTTCCATCACGGCAGCTGAGGGCGAGACGCTGGCACAGTCGCTCGGCATTGTCATTGCGGACGAAACCAACGGTATCGGCCTCACACCGACCGTAGAAGACCTCCTGAGCGAGAAGGCTGAGTACTTCGACCTTCAGGGTCGTCGCCTCGATGGCCCGCAGAAGGGCATCAACATCGTCCGCATGGGCGGAAAGACCCGCAAGGTAGTGATCAAGTAATCGAATCATTCCACAACAATTCTTATCCATCAATCAAGAAATGAGCAAAAAAGTATATAGCAAACCGACCATCACGGTCGCCATCATGAGCACCTCTCCCCTCCTCGCTGCGGTCTCTGGACCCAAATATGAAGGCAACCCATACGTGGCGCCTGAGAAGGACCAGCCCTATGAGTTCACAAACAAAGATGGCGTTTCCCTTTGGGAAGCCGAGTAGTCCCTACACCATCTCCCCGCAGATAGCGCAGGGATAAAACACCAGCCCCCGACAAGCCATTCTTCGATAGCCTGTCGGGGGCTTTTCATTGGTTCATCCGACAAACATACGGAGGGCCCGCAAACGTTAAGGACAAGAGGCCCTACTCGTAATGCATGCTCTTGGCGGGATGGATACGGGAGACGAGGAAGGAGGGAACGACGAGGGCTGCAACGCAGACCACGAGCGTGGCCACGTTGAGGGCCAGGACGATAGGCCAGGAGATCTCGACGGGGACCGTGCTGACGTAGTAGGTCTGGGGATCGAGGCGCACGAAGCCCGTGAGGTGCTGGAGGGCGATGAGGCCCAGGCCCAAGGCGTTGCCCCAAAGCAGGCCCTTGGCCAGGACGAACGTGGCAAACCACAGGAAGACGTGGCGCACCTGCTGGTTTTTGGCTCCCAGGGCCTTGAGTACGCCGATCATCTGCGTGCGCTCCAGGATGATGATGAGCAGGCCCGAGACCATCGTGACGATCGCCACGGCGATCATCAGTCCGAGGATGAGCCAGACGTTGAGGTCCATCAGTTCCAGCCAGGAGAAGATCTGCGGGTTCATCTCCGTGACCGTGGCGGAGGAATAGGTCTCGCCATAGTGGTCGGTGGTGCGGTTGACGCGCTTCACGACCTGGTGCTCCACCTCGTCGATCTGGCCGAAGTCGTGGACCAGCATCTCCGCCCCGCTATACTGGTCCTCCTGCCAGCCATTAAGGCGGTTGGCGGTATAGAGGTCGGTGAAGCACATTTGCTGGTCATACTGCTTGAGGTTGGTCTCGTAGATGCCCGTGATGGTGAAGCGGCGCGTGCGCACCCCTTGGTGGTTGATGAAATAGGCAAAGATGCGCTCCCCACACTTCACGCGCAGCTGGTCGGCAATGGTCTTCGAGATGAGCAGCCGCTGCGTGGAGGAGGAGTCGGAGAAATGGGGAATCGACCCCTCCACCATATTTTGGTGGATGAAGGTCGTGTCGTATTCAGGACCGACGCCCTTGAGGGCCACGCCCAGGAAGTCGTCGTCGGTCTTGAGGATGCCCTGTGTCATCGCGTAGCGCTCCACGTGGCGCACGCCCGGTATGGCGCGGAGGACGGTCGTCATGGAGTCGTCCATCTGTATCGGATATTGGTCGGAGGACATCAGGCTGGCGATGTTGGCCACGGTGATATGGCTTCCGAAGCCCACGACCTTGTCACGGATCGTATGTTTGAAACCGAGGATCACGCTCACCGTGACGATCATCACGGCCAGACCGATGGCCACACCTGCCGTGGCGATGCGGATGGCAGGCTTGGCCACCTTCTGACTTCCAGCTCCCTTGCCGTAGATACGGCGTGCGATAAACAGGGGGAAATTCATAGTGTTTCTATTGAGATGAATGCGTAGCAGACCGGACCACAATCGTCCGGCATCATATAAAGGGAAAGGAGCCGGGAGCCGCTCCTTGGGCGACTCCCCGCTCCCTATAAGGGGAATGCGATAGACTTACTTCACGCGGCCGGGATAAGCCTCCAGGCCCTTCTCCAGGCAGACGAGGGCCTTGCGCAGCTCGTCGCAGCAGAGCACATAGGCCAGGCGCACCTCGTCGAGGCCGGCGCCCTTGGTGCTGTAGAAACCGCTCGCGGGGGCCATCATGACGGTCTCGCCCTCGTAGGAGAACTCCTCCAGGAGCCAGCGGCAGAACTTCTCGGCATTGTCCACGGGCAACTTGGCGACCGTGTAGAACGCACCCTTCGGCATCGGAGAGAAGACGCCCGGGATCTGGTTCAGACCGTTGACGAGGCAGTTGCGACGCTCCACATACTCCTTCTGCACACCCTCGATATAGCTCTCGGGAGCCTCCAGAGAGGCCTCGGCGATGATCTGACCCATCAAGGGGGGAGAGAGACGGGCCTGGCAGAACTTCAGCACGGCCTTGCGCACCTCGGTATTCTTGGTGATAATGGCGCCGATACGGATGCCACACTCAGAGTAGCGCTTGGAGACGGAATCGACGAGGATGACGTTGTTCTCGATACCCTCCAGGTGCATGGCCGAGGTGTAGGGCTCGTCGGTATAGATATACTCGCGATAGACCTCGTCGGCGAAGAGGTAGAGGTCGTGCTTCTTCACGATGTCGCGGATCTGCTCCATCTCCTGGCGGGTATAGACATAGCCCGTGGGGTTGTTGGGGTTGCAGATCAGGATGGCGCGCGTGTTGGCGTTGATGAGCTTCTCAAACTCCTCGACGGCGGGGAGGGCGAAGCCATTGTCGATGCTCGTATGGATGGAGCGCACCTTGGCGCCCACCATCAGGGCAAAGGACATGTAGTTGGCATAGGCGGGCTCGGTGATGATGATCTCGTCGCCAGGGTTGAGGGTGGACATGAAGCCAAAGAGCAAGGCCTCGGAACCGCCCGTGGTGACGATGATGTCGTCGGGCACCAGATTGATGTTGTGCTTGGCGTAGTAGCCCACGAGCTTGTTGCGATAGCTCTCAATGCCCTGGCTGGGCGAATAGGCCAACACTTTGGCATCGACCTTCTTCAGAGCGTCGAGACCACATTGCGGCGTATGCACGTCGGGCTGGCCGATGTTCAGGTGATAAACTTTCGTGCCGCGCGCCTTGGCTGCATTGGCCAGGGGTGCGAGCTTGCGGATAGGCGATTCGGGCACAATAAGGCCACGTGCTGAGATTTCCGGCATAATTCTTTAGTTATTTAATACGGTTACCCCGATTGAACGGGGATTGACTCTTGTATGAAACTTGTATTTTGCCACAAAGTTACACCAATTCGGCCAAACGGCAAAGGCAAAGGCGAAAAACTTTGCCCCCGCGGGTCATTTGTGGGATTTTCTTGCTACTTTTGCAGGTCGAAAGCGGTCTCCCCGAGGGGTAGCCACCACTTTTCGGGGCCTATCTCGGCAAGCGGGACGGGCCCACGCAAGACAAGAGATCAGACAAAAAAAAGAAAACATACATATATATAATGAGAAGCAGAACAGCCAACTGGTTTGAGACCCGCGTCCGCTACGACAAGATGATGGAGGACGGACAGAACAAGAAAGCCACGGAGACCTACGTGGTAGATGCCTACACCTTCGGCGAGGCCGAGGAGGCCATCACCAAGGAGATGGGCGCATACATCAACGGAGAGTTTGAGGTGAAGGCCATTACGCCGGCCACCTATGGCGAGATTTTCTTCAGCGACGCCGACGGCGACGACAAGTGGTTCAAGTGCAAACTGGCCTTTATCACGCTCGACGACAAGACGCAGAAGGAGAAGCGCACGAGCGTCTATTATCTCGTGCAGGCTGCCTCGGTGAGCGGCGCCGTGAAGCATGTGGACGAGGTGATGGGATCGACCATGATCGACTACGAGATCACCGCCATCGCCGACACCAAGGTGATGGACGTCTTCGAGCACGACAACCGCGCCAAGGCCGAGGGACAAAACGAGGAGGCGAAGCCGGAGTACGAGGAGCAGTAAGCTTGTTCCAATATTCCAGTATTCCAATATTCCAATTGGTCCAGTATTCCAATTGTTCCAGTATTCCAGTTATTCCAGTTTCCAATAAGACAGTATTCCTGTTTTCCAATAAGACAGAAGACTGTTTCATCATAATTATATAGGAGAAAGCATACGATGGTAGATGTAGCAAAAAACTTAAAAGAGGTGCTCGGCCATCTGCCCGAGGGGGTGGAGCTGGTGGCCATCAGCAAGTATCATCCCAACGAGTATATCCTGCCGGCCTACGAGGCGGGACAACGCATCTTCGGCGAGAGCCATGAGCAGGAGTTGCGCCAGAAAGGTGGAGACGCTGCCAAAGGACATTCAATGGCACTTCATCGGCCACCTGCAGACAAACAAGGTGAAGTATATCGCGCCCTATATCTCGATGGTGGAGGCGGTCGATACGCCCAAGTTGCTCCGCGAGATCAACAAGCAGGCGGCGAAGCACGACCGCGTCATCGACGTCTTGCTCGAACTCCATATCGCCGAGGAGGAGACGAAGTATGGACTGACCCTGGAGGCTTGTCGCGAGCTGCTGGAGGCGGGAGAATGGCGCGAGATGAAGAACGTACACATCAGCGGCCTGATGATGATGGCGTCCAACGTGGAGGACGAGGACCGATACGCCGCGAGATGCTCACGGCAGCCGACTTCTTCGACGAGGTGAAGGCACGCTATTTTGCCGACGATCCCGGCTTCCGCGTCCGCTCCTGGGGCATGAGCCACGACTACCAAATAGCCGTCACGTGCCGGAGCAACCAGGTGCGCGTGGGCACGGCCATCTTCGGCCCCCGCGTCTATTGACGCAAGCCCCACGGGTATTGACGCAAGAGAAGAGGTCAGCCCTTGCCTTCTATTTGGCGCAGCTCCACATAGCCGTGCATGACGGCATAGACGGTGAGGGCGGGGACGCTCTTCACGCCCAGTTTCTCGCCGATGTTCTTGCGATGGGTGTTGACGGTCGGCAAGCTGATATGGAGGCGGTCGGCGATCTCCTTGCTCATCAGTCCGCGGACCACGAGCGAGAGCACCTCCACCTCGCGCGGGGTGAGGGTGGGACGCGGCGCGTCGGTCTCGGCCGTCGGCAGGTTGCGACCGCCCGAGTGGCCTTGCTGCACAAGGCGCAACACCTCGCAGACGAGCGCCTCCTCGGCCACACCCACACAGAGGTGGCGAAAGCCTGCCAACTGGGAGTGGGGGTCGGAGGAGAGGGTCAGCACGAGGGTCTTGCGGCGGCGGTCCATAAACCAAAGGTGGTGGGCCACGGCCACGGACTGGGCCACAAAATAGTGATAACAGCCCTCACCGCCCCCGGCAAGGAAGGCGTCGAAGGTGGGGTAAACATCCACGGCCATCATCGGCACCACGGTCTGCAAGAGCTGGCGCAATCCTATCGTGGCCAACACGTTGGGATCGACAATGGCGATATGGGGGCGGCCTGAGGTCATCTTTCCTTTCTCCATAGGGTGCAAAATTAGCGATTTATCGGCAGAAGAAAGAAGCCGCGCGCCCTTTTCTTCACCATAAGGCCTGCATATAAGGGGAAAACAACCAAAAGAACTCGCTTTGAAAAAGAAACGCAGCCATATTATCCTACCCGAGGGCATAGCGGGAGAAGTGTTGCTCCACGCCTGTTGCGCGCCCTGCTCGTCGGCCATCGTCGAATGGTTGATGGCGCACGACCTGCGCCCCACGATCTTCTACTTCAATCCCAACATCTTCCCGGCGCGCGAATACGAGATACGCAAGGAGGAGAGCAAGCGCCACGCCGAGACGCTGGGCCTACGCTGGATAGACGGCGACTACGACCACGCCAGTTGGCGGGAGGCCATGAAAGGGCTGGAACGCGAGCCCGAGTGCGGACGACGTTGCGAGGCGTGCTTTGCCTACCGCATGCTGGCCACGGCCCACATGGCGCAGCAGACCGGAATCGGCTTCTTTGCCACGACGCTCGCCTCCTCGCGATGGAAGGACCTGGAGCAGGTGAACGCAGCCGGTCTGGCAGCAGCCGATGCCGTCCCTGGCACGACCTTCTGGGCTCAAAACTGGCGCAAGGACGGACTGCAGGAACGGCGCAACCAACTGCTCAAGGAGTATCAATTCTACAACCAGCTCTACTGCGGCTGCGAGTTTAGTCTCGCCTCCTCCAAGGCCATGGAGCGGGAGGCGGAGAAGGAGAAGAAGGAAGAAAGGGAGGAAGAAATGGAGAAAGAATAAGAGGAAGAAATGAAAGAAGAATAAGAGGAAGAAATGGAGGAAGAAATGGAGGAAGAATAAAGGTTTCATCCGATATTTGGAGCAGCAGGAAGCGTAGTATTTTGACCTGTACGGTTGAAACGGGCTGAAAGCCCAAAAAGCCCCTAGCCCAGGGCATCGCCCTGGGTATAATAGCAATCAACAAGACGCCCTGTAAGGGCAAAAGAATTGTTTATAGCCTACTTCTTTAAAGCTTTTGCCCTTTCAGGGCGACAGGTTGGCGGTCATAATTACCCAGGGCGTCGCCCTGGGCTAAGAACTTCTGCCCTTTCAGGGCGTATTGGGTAATTTCAACCGTACAGGTCGAGTATTTTTCCAATTCGGCCAGCTAAATTGGGAAAACAACTTGAACAACTTTTACAACTTTGAACAACGCTTCGCGGGGACATCGCCTCGTCGAGGCCCATGCTGACCAAGGGTTGCTGCAAGGGAAACAACTATGAACAACGCTTCGCCAGGACAGCAAGGATGCGCACTCAAGGCGAAGCTGTTCCATTTCATGGCACCCTTGTTGTATTTTCCTGACTTCGTCACTCAAAAAACACGTATTTTATAACTGATTGACAAACAATATTTTGTATCTTTGCATCACCTAATATTGGGTGACGCGAAAGGTATTTTAACTATGTTTGTCCGAAAGAAAAAACATCGTTCCGGCAATATCGGAGTTATAGTTGCCGAGAAAATTTGTGGCAAGATGAAGGAACTTGTCACACTTGAGTTGCCTATACTGCGGGAGAGCTCGATAATCTTGTGAATGAAGCAAAAAGAATGGATTTCAAAGAGAAATCACGCCGCCATCCGCAGCTTGACCTTTTCGGCGAGGAACGTGAGGCGTGTGACCGTGAGCGTGATGAAGTCCGCCGTGTTCTGTCCAATGTCAGCAACATCCTTCTCAACGGATGCGACTTGATATTGGACCGTACATTTGACCGGATCGGTTTCAACAGGATTGATGACGAAGTGTTCCGCAAGCTTGTAAAGGCTCGTTTGGCATATCCAACGAGCAAGGCTGCTACGGTGGAATATCTGAAAAACCACTTTGACGAGGACGTGGATCTATCCAAAATCTATCGCTATCTTGACAAGCTTAGTGGTCATCAGCACGAAATAGTACAGGACATAAGCGTGCGCCATACTGCGAAATTGTTTGGTGGCAATATCGGCGTGTTGTTTTATGATGTCACCACACTTTACTTTGAAGCGGATTATGAGGACGAATTGCGCAAGACAGGCTTCTCGAAAGAGGGACGTCACAGTAATCCTCAGATCATACTCGGCCTGCTTGTTAGCCTTGGTGGCTATCCACTAGCATATTGCATCCATGAGGGCAACAAATATGAAGGCCACACGATGCTGCCCGACGATAAACGAGTTTGTAAGCAAATACGGCTTGGAGAACTTCGATGTGGTGGCAGATTCCGGACTGATGAACAATGCCAATATAGCGGAACTTGAAGCGCACGGCTACAAGTATATAATAGGTGCGAAGATAAAGAATGAAAGTCAGGAGGTCAAAAGCTGGATATTGGAACAACCCAAGCGCAACTGCCAGATGGTTGAATATGACAAAGGCGGCGGACGTCGTCTCTTGGTCGGCTATACAGATGACCGTGCAAAGAAAGATGCCTACAATAGAGAAAAAGGAATACGCAGGTTGGAAAAGGCTTATAAGCATGGTGCGCTCACAAAAGGCAATATCAACAAAAGAGGTTACAATAAGTTTTTGTCTATGGATGGTGAAGTGAAAGTCGCCATCAACTATGACCGTATTGCCGATGACTCCAAATGGGACGGTCTAAAAGGCTATCTCACTAATACGGATATACCAATACAGGATGTATACACAGCATATCACAACCTTTGGCATGTAGAGCGGGCCTTCCGTATAGCGAAATCAAAGATAGAGATACGTTCCATGTTTCATTTTACACGCAAACGTATTGAAGCCCATATATGCATCTGCTTTGTGGCTTTGAAAGTATACAAGGAGTTGGATCGCATGCTGAAAGTCTCAGAGATTAAGATGAGCGTGGACAAGGTGCTTGCATTGGCAAAGACAATCACAACGATACAGATCAAGCTTCCTCTAAACAAGGAGGTTTATACGCAAACCATGCTGATGGCAAGGCATCAGAAAATAGCTAAACTCTTTGATGAGGATTTTTGGGTGACGCAATGACGAAGTCAGGCGGGGACATCGCCTCGTCGAGGCCCATGCTGAACAAGGGTTGCTGCAAGGGAAACAACTATGAACAACGCTTCGCCAGGACAGCAAGGATGCGCACTCAAGGCGAAGCTGTTCCATTTCATGGCACCCTTGTTGTATTTTGTTGTTTACCTTGCAGCAGGATTGCTACACGCAAAAGCGTGTAGGTTGTAACTTGTTGTAAATATTGTATTTGTTGTTTTCCCTAACTCAGCAGGATTGTGACACGCAAAAGCGTGCAAAGTTCCATTTCATGGTACCCTTTCTCGCCATGGCAAAGCTCGAGCGAGCTCGGTTTTGCACATGGCTTATCGAAAGCGTTGTAACTTGTTGTAAAACTTGTATTGGTTGTTTTCCCTGACTCAGCAGGACGTATTAGCAACAGCACAAACCCGATCACTTGATTTTCCGGATGAACTTTTTTTCTAAGCGAACCAGCGCAAGCTACATGAGCGGACTCATCAGGCGGACCAACGACTCCCAGAGGCGGAGTAGAAGGCCGCGGGAAGCGCCCTCGCGTAGCTGGTCGAGGGGAATGCTGTCGGCCTCATCGTCGAGGAAAACCTGCTTGACACGGAGGGCCATGGCCTGGTCATAGAAAAACACATTGGATTCGAAATCGTGCTCAAAACTACGGAAATCGACATTGGTGGAACCGATGGTCGCCAGGAGGTCATCGCTCACGAGGAGCTTGCTATGGTTGAAGCCACGGTCGTAGAACAAGACGCGGACGCCCGCATCGGCTATCTCCTTGACAAAGGAGCGGCTGGCCCAGGCCACAAACTTGGAGTCGGCCTTGCGCGGAATCATCAGGCGCACATCCACCCCCGAGAGAGCGGCCGTGCGGAGGGCAAAGAGGACGGGCTCGGTAGGCAGGAAGTAGGGAGTCTCGATATAGACATACTGCCGCGCGCTATGGATGACGCGGACGAAGCCCTGCTCGATCTTCGGCCAGGAGTCGATGGGATTGCTCGTGACGACTTGGGCGAGACACTCCGTCTGGGGCAAGGGAAACTCGGGGTAGTAGCGGCGGTCCGTGATGAGCGTGCGATCGACGAAGAACCAATCGACCAGGAAGGCGCGCTGCAGCCCATAGACGACATTGCCATGGATGCGCACCATCGTGTCGCGCCAGGCCTGCGCGCCGAGGCCCTTCACGTAGCGGAGCGCGATATTCATGCCGCCGACATAGCCCACGCGCCCGTCGAAGACGGCTATCTTGCGATGGTTGCGGTAGTTGACCTTGCTGGTGAAGGCCGGAAAGCGGACGGGCATGAAGGCATGGACCTCCACCCCACCCTCGCGCATCCGCTCATAGAAGCGGGAAGGGACGCTCCAGCAACCCACGTCGTCGTGGATGACGCGCACCTCCACGCCCTCGGCAGCCTTGGCGATCAGGGCGTCGCTCACGAGGCGGCCCAAGGGGTCGTCCTCGAAGAGGAAGAAGTCGAGGTGAATATGGTCGCGGGCCGAGGCGATGTCGCGGAGCAACTGGGGGAAAAACTCGTAGCCGTTGAGGTAGATCTCGGTCTCGTTGCGATGGAAAGCAGGGGCAAAATCCTGACTGTCAAAGAGATGAACGAGGCGCTGGTAGAGCGGAGGAATCTTCAGGCTGGCCTGGGCGTGAGACTCCAGCATCGACCGATGCGAAAGCTGGTCGAGGCTATGCTGGGAGATGGCACGCTCCTTGCGCACGTTCTGTCCGAAGAAGAAGTAAAGGATGATGCCCACCACGGGCAGGAACATCAGCACGAGCACCCAGGCCATGGTCTTGGCCGGCTGACGGTTGTCGAGCAGGATGGTGACCATGGCGGCGACGGCAAGCGTCACGTAGAGGGCGAGAAATATCCAATGCAGGTAGTCCATAGCGCGTGGTGTGGAGGGGTGGTGGGCAGGAGGCTAACAGTCAGCGGGAGGCGCGAAGGGCGCTTCGTCCGGGTTGGACCGATTCCGGTCTATACGGCGCATGACCTCCCTGACGTGATCAGACAGATCGGGATATTTGCTGATCTCATGCAACTCCAGGGCGGCCTCTTTGTAGCAGGCGCGCATGGCGTAGATCGAGACGCGCGTGGCCAGAAGGAAACCAGCAAACTCGCAGTATTCGCTATCCTGGGCAGCCTCATAGACGCCCACATGCTTGCCCGTCTCCTCCTCGACGCGACGCTGGATTTCAGTCAGCAGCGACTCGATATAGCTGATCACGCGCGGATCGTTGTTGTTGGCGAGGTTGTTGACCATCTCGCACACGTGGGCTATGTTGTCCGTGCCGTCGAGCAGCGAGAGGTAGTAGTGGCCGATGTCGTACTGCCTCATCTCGTCATAGCAGTAGCCGAGCATGAAGCAGACCTCATAGAACTGGCCACGCTCCTTGGAGGAGAGTTGATCGACGGATCCTCTCCAAAGAACGAAGGCATTGCGGAGCAGGAGCATCGCCTCGAAGAAGCGTTTGCTCTGGAAGAGCTGCGTGCCGCGATAGAGCGCCCCGGCCAGCGAGCGGGTCGTCACACGGGCCACGGCGCGCTGCTCCTCAGTCATCTTGCCGATCTGTCCGTGGACCAACTTGTCCTTGGCGTCGGTCCACATATACTGAAACTCGTCGCGGAGCTGCTTCTCGTTCTTGAGATCGTAGGCCATAAGCAGGGAGCAGGCCGTGGGATGGGCGTTGACACAGTCGGCAGGATTCTCGAGGGTAGCGAGGCGGGGCGTGAGGACGACCGTGGTCTGGAAGAAGAGGGCCTCTGGCGAGGTTTCGCGGGCCACCAGGGAGACCGTGAGGTAGCGACGCTCGTCGGGATCCTCAGGCTGGAAGAAGACGAGCTGGAGGGTAGCACAACGGCGGGCAAACTGGCCGTCGGAGACGAGGGCGTCGGAAAGGACGTAGTCGGCCATCTTCGAGCGAAGCTGGGCGTCCTGGCTGGCGTCCATGACGAGGGAGAGACCGTCGCCCGCAACGCTCAGGAGCGAGGGTACAAAGGATTTGATACCCACGGCATCTTGGACCAACTCGGAGAGCGTGATGTGATGAACGGCGCTTTCGCGCACAGACATTGTGTCCTCGCTCTTATCCAACTCGTGCTCGCGGATCATCAGGATCAAGCGCTTGTACTGCTCCTCAATTTCCTCAGGGCTGTTCGCGCCGTATTTCTTCCTTTTCTCCTTGACGGTATCCATCCAGCGGACAAAGGCGTCGCGCCAGGAGTACATCTCCTTCATGCTTTGCGTCAACATTCCCTTGGCCCGCGAGGGTTCGAGGTAGAGGTTGTCGAAGAAATGGACATTGACGTGGAGGTGGTCTTCGTCGAAGGTATAAACGGCACGAAGACCGATAGACGCAAGGTTGACCTGGTTGCAGATCTCGCGTACCAGTTCGACAAGCTCTTTGTCCACACTCAAGAAGATGGGGTAGCAAAGGCGCAGAAAGGTATCGTCCTTGGCGATGCGCACAAGGAAATTGCCTCCTTGGTACTCATAGCTGGCCACACGGCTTTGGTCTCGCTCGTCCTCCCAGGTGGGCGTGCAGCCGATGCTGGCAAGGGTGGTTTCGAGCAATTGGCAGAGTGCTTTCTGGTCGAGGCGGGGCGCTTCGTTCGCTTTTTCGCTTTCTGCTGCATTAGCAGGTTGCAAGAGGTCTTTCAATTTGTCTATGATCATTGTGATTGTTCCTTTCCTTATTATTATATAGCGTGTGGCAATAGAGAGCGTGTGGTGCCAAGGCTATCTGGCGGCTTCCAGCATAGCGTCGAGGGGCGAAGCTATACGATATCGCTGCCCAACTTGCGTGCCACGGCGTTGCGCACGGTCTGCCAGTTTTTGATCTCCTCCATCATCTGCTTCATCTCCTCGGTGCTGATACCGATCGCCAGGGCCTTCTTCAGCCGGTCCTGAAGCACCTTGAGCTGGTGCTCGATGTAGTCGAGGCGGAAGTCCATGACGAGGTGGACCACGGTATCTCGGAGCCGCTCCACGCTCTCCTTCATCTGAAGGCTCTCGGAGAGCTGGTAGGCATCGGTGCTCATGCTGGCCGCGAGGGTCTGGATCTCGATGTCGGGATGGTGGCGGAAATACTTGCCCGCATCAAAAGGTCCCTTCTCCGACTGCTCCACGGCTTCGGCGAGGATGCGGTTGTAGAGGGGATCGGAGAAGGCGAGCTGGTCCTGGGCCAGGTCATAGGCGATATACTGCGCCACGTTGAGGTCGAAATGCTGACCGGAAGTCTCATCCTCCACATCAGGGAGGATCACCTCGCCACCATGGCGGATGACGGTCTCGATGAGCATCTTTTCCACCTTCGAGGCCTGCTGCATGGGACTGGCTGGGGCGAAGGGCTGCGGCTGACTGGCCTGGCTGGCCTGCGCACGCTCCTCCTCGCGCTGGCGCGCCTCCTTGCCCTGGTAGATGAAGCGGTTCATCTGGGCGATGAGCGTATCCTCGCGCACGTCGGTCCTGTGGGCACACTCGCGGAGGTAACTGGCGCGGACAATGGGGTCGCGGATGACGGCAATGCTCCGGACGATCTGATTGACGGCCTCGGCGCGGCGCACGGGGTCGGTGACGCCCTGCAGAAGGGCCTGGGTCTGGAAGACGATGAAGTCGGTACGGTTTTGCTCGATATAGGCCTGGAGCTCCTCGGAGGACCGGCTGCGGGCGAAGTCGTCGGGGTCTTGGCCGTCAGGGAGGAAGAGCACCTTGACATTCATGCCCTCGGAGAGCAGCAGGTCCGTGCCGCGCAGGGCGGCCTTCTGGCCTGCCTCGTCGCCATCATAGACGAGGGTGACGTTGGGGGTGAAGCGATGGATGAGTTTTATCTGGGGAATGGTGAGGGCCGTTCCCGAACCCGCCACGACATTCTCCACGCCGCGCTGGCTCAGACTGATCACGTCGGCCTGGCCCTCCACGAGCAGGGCCTCGCCCTGCTTGCTCATGGCGCGCTTCGCCAGGTCGATGCCATAGAGTTCGTTGGTCTTGTGGTAGATCTCGGAGTCGGGCGAGTTGACATACTTCATGCGCACGCCATGGGTGCGGGTGTCGAGGACGCGGCCCGTGAAGCCCACTACCTTGCCGCTCATGGTGATCCAAGGGAAGATGACACGGCCGGCAAAGCGATCGGTCAACGAGCCGTCGGAGCGCTCATAGCAGAGGCCCGACTTGAGGAGGACGTCTTTCTGGAATCCCTCGCGCTGGGCAGCATCGGTCATGGCGTGGCCACTGGCGAGGCAGAAGCCCAGGCGAAACTTGCGGATGGTGTCGTCGCGAAAACCGCGCTGGCGGAAGTATTGGAGTCCGATGGCCTGACCATCAGGGTTGTTGAGGAGGGTGTCCTCGAAGTATTTGGCCGCCCACTCGTTGGCCAGGAAGAGGGAGTCGCGCTCCGTGGCCTGGCGACGCTCCTCGTCGGTCAGTTCGCGGTCGTGGATCTCGATATGGTAGCGGTTGGCCAACCAGCGCAGGGCCTCGGGATAGGTCTTCTGCTCATGCTTCATGATGAAGTTGACGGCATTGCCCGCCTCGCCACAGGCGAAGCACTTATAGACTCCCTTCGACGGACTGACGGAGAACGACGGCGTCTTGTCGTCGTGGAAAGGACACAATCCCGTATAGCTCGTGCCGCGCTTGCGGAGCGTCACAAACTCGGAGATGACATCGACGATGTCGGTCGCATCCATGATCCTGTCTATAGTAGCCCGGTCTATCATACTTTGTCTTTGCGTATGAGCTGATTGTCTTTTAATCTTTGCAAAGATACAAACTTTTGGATAACAAGCCAACGATTACCTCAAATTTAATCCCACAATCGTCCTCTGCATGCTGGAGAAAACCAGTTTTCTCGTCTTACGCAACCTTATCACGCCAAAATGCGGAGAATAGAAAAAATTTTTGTACCTTTGCATCTTGAAAAAACAACAAGGAAGTCAATGCGCGAATATACCGACGAGGAGCTGGCACAACTGCTCGACAAAGACATTTTTCACCATATCTCAGAAGCCGCCGACAGTCTGGGCGTAGATTGCTACGTCGTGGAGGCTATGTACGCGACATCTTTTTGGAACGCCCGTCCAACGACATCGACGTGGTGGTGGTAGGAAGCGGCATAGCCGTAGCCGAGAAGCTGAGGAAGATCCTGGGAAGGCGGGCACACGTGAGCGTGTTTCGCAACTTCGGGACGGCACAGGTGAAATACCACGGTATGGAGGTGGAGTTTGTCGGCGCACGAAAGGAGAGCTACAGCCACGACTCGCGGAAGCCTATCGTGGAGGATGGAACGCTGGAGGACGACCAGGACCGTCGCGACTTCACCATCAACGCCATGGCCATCTGTCTGAACAAGGCGCGCTTTGGCGAACTGGTAGATCCCTTCGACGGCATAGGCGATCTCTGGGAGGGCATCATCCGCACGCCCCTGGACCCGGACGTCACCTTCTCGGACGATCCACTACGAATGCTGAGATGCGTGCGCTTTGCCACCCAACTCAACTTTTTCATCGAGGAGGAGACCTTCGAGGCACTCTCACGCAACGCCGAGCGCATCCGTATCATCAGCGGGGAGCGCATAGCCGAGGAGTTGTGCAAGATCATGGCTTCGCAATATCCGAGCAAGGGATTCTTCGAGCTGCAGCGCTGCGGACTGCTGGGCCTCATCATTCCCGAACTGACGGCCCTCGACATCGTGGAGACGCGCAACGGCAGGGCGCATAAGAACAATTTCCACCACACGCTGGAGGTGCTGGAGAACGTGGCACGGGCCGAGGAGCGGCGCTACGAGCAGGAGAAACAGGAGAATCCCGAGCAGCCTCCTTTCAAGGCCAATATCTGGCTGCGCTGGGCAGCCCTCTTCCACGACATCGGCAAGCCCAAGAGCAAGCGCTGGGACAACCAGCTGGGCTGGACTTTCCACAACCATAACGACATCGGGGCCAGGATGGTGCCGGAGATGTTCAGGAGGATGAAACTGCCGCTGGACAGCAAGATGAAGTATGTGCAGAAGCTCGTGGAGCTCCACATGCGACCGATCGCCATTGCCGACGACGTGGTGACGGACTCGGCCGTGAGAAGGCTCATCAACGACGCGGGCGACGACATCGACGACCTCATGATGCTCTGCGAGGCTGACATCACGAGCAAGAATCAGGTGAGGAAGAAGCAGTTTTTGGAGAACTTCCGCATCGTCAGGGAGAAGATAGCCGACCTCAAGGAGCGCGACTACAAGCGTCTGCTGCAGCCGGTCATCGACGGCAACGAAATCATGGAGCTCTTCCATCTGAAACCGTCCCGCGAGGTGGGCGAACTGAAGAAGGCGCTCAAGGAGGCCGTACTGGAAAATATCGTGCCCAACGAGCGAGAGCCGCTCTTGGCGCTGCTCAGAGAGAAGGCCAAGGAGCTGGGTGTGGGATGACCTGTGGACCAGGAAACTGGGTTGTGGGGCTGAGCCCGTGGACCTGGAAACTGGGTCTTGGGATAAGTCTATGGACCAGGAGACTGGACGAGGACAAGCCTGAGGCCCCAAGTCCGATAGGTAGAAAAAATCACGTACGAGGAGTAACGGTAAAGGCCAAGAGTAGCCTTTACCATTACTAACTCGGAATAATTATAGTTAAAAAAACTTTGCGAAGTACGCCTTTCTGAATGGAAATGGGTACTTTTGCATAGTTGAAAACTGATTGCGTCGCATTAGTTTTCCAATATCCCGCTATCAATCAGAGGATTAACCGCAGCGGGAGAACAAACAAATCGTTTTCAGAAAACAAAAATAAAGAATCATTTATAGGTATGAAGAAAAACAAGTTTTTGCTGTTTGCTGCCATCGCTATGGCAGTACTTACGAGTTGCGGAGGCGGCCAGAAAGGACTGCCCACGAGCAACGAGTATCCGGTAGTGACAATTGGTCCGGCCAACGCTCAGTTGAAGACCACCTACCCTGCCACTATCAAAGGCGTACAGGACGTGGAAGTACGTCCGAAAATCTCGGGTTTCATCACCAAGCTCTATGTCCATGAGGGCCAGGCGGTAAGAGCAGGCCAGGTGCTCTTCGAACTCGACAACGCCACCTATCAGGCAGCCGTCCGTGCTGCTCAGGCACAGATCAACCAGGCCGAGGCCAGCGTACGTTCAGCTCAGGCAGGCATCCAGACGGCAAACGCCTCGCTCAACTCGGCACAGGCGCAGGCTGCCACGGCCCAGTTGACCTACAACAACAGCCAAAACCTCTATAATAACAAGGTGATCGGAGAATATGAGCTGCAGACCGCTCGCAACAGCTATCAGACCGCTCAGGCTGGCGTGCGCCAAGCTCAGAGCAGCGTTAGCTCGGCCAATGCAGGCCTGAAGCAGGCAGAGGCTGCCGTCGCTGCCGCCAAGGCACAGCTCGCCACGGCCAGGGAGAACCTCTCCTTCTGCTATGTGAAGAGCCCGGCCAATGGCGTGGTGGGCAACCTGCCCTACAAGGTGGGCGCACTCGTCAGCCCGTCCTCGGCACAGCCCGTGACGACGGTCAGCGACATCTCGACCATCGAGGTCTATTTCTCCATGTCGGAGAGCGACATCCTCAACCTCACGCGCAGCAACAATGGTCTGGCGGGAGCCATCAACAGCTTCCCGGCCCTGAGCCTCCAGCTCACCGACGGTTCGATCTACAACCACGAGGGCAAGGTGGTCAAGACCTCGGGCATCATCGACCCGACTACGGGTTCGCTCTCCATCATCGCCCGCTTCCCCAACCCAGAGCGTCTGCTCAAGAGTGGTGGCGCAGGCCAGGTGATCATCGCCAAGAACAATAACCACGCCATCCTCGTGCCGATGGAAGCTACGACGCAGGTGCAGGACAAGTACTTCGTCTATAAGGTGGACGGCAACGGCAAGGTGCACTACACGGAGGTGACGGTAGATCCGCAGAACGACGGCAACAACTATATCATCACCAGCGGACTGAAGATGGGCGACCGCATCGTGGTCAAGGGTCTGACGGGCCTCACCGACGGACAAGAGATCAAGGCCCTCACGCTCCAGGAGTATGAGGCTGCTATGAAGAATGCCGCCGAGCTGGGTGCCAAGCAGGGATCGTCAGAGGGCTTCCTCGACACCATGACGGGCAAGGGCGACAAGAAGTAAACCAAGAGAGTGCCATCGGGAGGAGGACGATGTCCGCCTCCCATCATGGTCAACACATAAAAGAAGAAAACAATGACATTTACTAATTTTACCAAGCGACCGGTACTCTCGACGGTGATCTCCATCTTCTTCGTACTCCTGGGTACGATCGGACTGGTGTCGCTGCCTATCGAGCAGTACCCGAACATTGCGCCACCTACCATTAGCGTGATGGCCAACTATCCGGGCGCTGACGCACAGACGGTGCTCAACTCCGTGGTGACACCGCTGGAGGAGAGCATCAACGGTGTGGAGAACATGACCTACATCACCTCGTCGGCAAGCAATAGCGGCCTGGCACAGATCACGGTCTTCTTCAAGCAGGGATCCAACGCCGACATGGCTGCCGTCAACGTCAACAACCGTGTGCAGCAGGCTCAGGCTCTGCTCCCGGCAGAGGTGACCAAAGCGGGTGTGACGGTATCGAAGCGACAGAGCTCCAACGTCATCATGTACTCGCTGACCACGGACGACGGACGCTACGACACGAAGTTCCTCAACAACTACAACAACATCAATGTCTCGCCGGCACTGAAGCGTGTCAACGGTGTGGGTGACGTGCAGAGCCCGTCCACGGCCGACTACACAATCCGTATCTGGCTCGACCCGGTGAAGATGAAGAACTACGGCCTCATGCCGTCCAACATCACGGCAGCCCTGGCCGAGCAGAACCTGGAGGCTTCTCCGGGTACGATCGGCGAGCAGAGCGACGTGGCCTACCAGTACACGCTCCGCTACAAGGGCCGTATGAAGACGTCGGAGGAGTATGGCAACATCGTCCTCACGAGCAATACCAATGGTCAGACGCTCCACCTCAAGGATGTGGCCAGAATAGAACTGGGTCAGCAGTCCTACGGCGTGCAACTGAAGAACAACGGCCATCCTGCCGTGATGGGTATGGTGCAGCAGATTGCAGGATCCAACGCAACCCAGATTGCCAAGGACGTGAAGGCCGAGCTGGAGCGCCAGGCAAAGAACTTCCCACCGGGACTGAAATATACCATCGAGCAAGACGTGACGGAGTTCCTCTACGCCTCTATCGAGGAGGTGATCTTCACGTTCTTCATCACCCTGCTGCTGGTGTTCTTCGTCGTCTATATCTTCCTCCAGGACTTCCGCTCCACGCTGATCCCGATGATCGCCGTGCCGGTCGCCTTGATAGGTACGTTCTTCTTCCTGTGGATCTTCGGATTCTCCATCAACTTGCTGACACTGTCGGCCCTGCTGCTGGCTATCGCCATTGTGGTCGATGACGCCATCGTGGTTGTCGAGGCCGTTCACGCCAAGCTCGACATGGGCTACAAGAGTGCGCTCACGGCCAGTATCGACGCCATGAACGAAATCTCGAGTGCTATCATCTCCATCACGCTTGTGATGTCGGCCGTGTTCGTCCCTGTGTCGTTCATCGGTGGTATGAGTGGTACGTTCTACCGCGAGTTTGGTATCACGATGGCTATCTCCATCTTGATCTCTGCCGTCAACGCCCTGACGCTCTCTCCGGCCCTTTGCGCCATCTTCCTGAAGCCGAAGGACGAGGAGGCGGAGGCCAACGGTGGCAATAAGATGTCTTTCGTCGATCGCTTCCACGCAGGCTTCAACCACTCGTTCGACAAGATTACAAACAAGTATAAGAAGGGTGTGGAGCGCATCATCAACAACCGCGTCGTGACGGGTATCTCTGTCGTGGCGGGCATCGTGGCGCTGGTCTTCTTCATGGGTACGACCAAGACGGGTTTGATCCCTGACGAGGATACGGGTACGCTCTTCTGTACCATCTCTCTCCCCCCGTCAACGGGCCAGGACAAGACGCTGGAGGTTGGCGAGAAGATCGACGCCATGCTGGCCACCAACCCGTGGATCGAGCGTCGTGAGATGATTGCAGGTTACAACTTCATCGCTGGTGCCGGTTCCGACCAGGCCACCTTCATCATCAAGCTGAAACCGTTTGACGAGCGTAAGTGGGGTATGATAGACCGCGTCAAGTCCGTGTTCACGGGTGCGGGTATCGCAGGATTGTTCATCGATCCGAGTTCGTCCAACTCCGTGCTGGGTATGATCTATAAGCAGACAGCCACCATCAAAGGTGCACAGATCCTGGCCTTCGCGCCGCCTATGGTGTCCGGATTCTCGGCTACCAACGGTCTGACCTTCTCTATGGAGGACCGCACGGGTGGCGACCTCAACAAGTTCTACGACGTGACGCAGAAGTTCCTCAAGGCGCTGGGTGAGCGCGAGGAGATCCAGCGAGCCATGACCTCCTACAACCCGAACTATCCGCAGTATATGGTCAACATCGACGTAGCCAAAGCCAAGCAGGCCGGTACGTCGCCCCAGGCCATCCTCTCCACGATGTCGGGCTACTTCGGTGGTCAGTACGCCAGCAACTTCAACGCCTTCGGTAAGCTCTACCGTGTCTATATACAGGGTAGCCCCGAGAGCCGCATGACAATCGACAAGCTCAACGATGTCTATATACGCACCAACAACGGCATGTCGCCCATCAACGAATTTGTCACGCTGAAGAGAACCTACGGTCCTTCCAGCATCAACCGCTTCAACCTCTTCACCGCCATCACCATCAACGCCACGGCTGCCGACGGCTATTCCTCTGGTCAGGCCATCAAGGCTGTGGAAGAAGTGGCCAAGCAGACGCTGCCCGACGGCTACACCTACGAGTATTCGGGTCTGACCCGATCGGAGCAGGAGTCGAGCAGTTCGACGGGTATGATCTTCATCCTCTGCTTCATCTTCGTCTATCTGATCCTCTCCGCACAGTATGAGAGCTACCTGCTGCCGCTGGCCGTATTGCTCTCCGTGCCGTTTGGTCTTGCGGGTGCCTTCATCTTCACCCAGCTCTTCGGCCATAGCAACGACATCTACATGCAGATCTCGCTGATCATGTTGATCGGTCTGTTGGCCAAGAACGCCATCTTGATTGTGCAGTTCGCCCTGGAGCGCCGCCAGACAGGTATGGCCATCCGCTATGCAGCCATCCTCGGTGCCGTGGCTCGTCTGCGCCCGATCCTGATGACCTCGCTGGCCATGATCATCGGTCTGTTACCGCTGATGTTCGCATCAGGTGTGGGACGCAACGGAAACCAGACGCTGGGTGCTGCCGCCGTCGGCGGTATGTTGATTGGTACGATTTGCCAGGTCTTCGTCGTCCCGTCGCTCTTTGCCATCTTCCAGTGGCTGCAGGAGCGCATCAAGCCGCTCGAGTTCCACGATGAGGAGAACGAGGAGGTGGTCCGCGAACTGGAGCAGTACGCCCAGGGACCTGCCGGCGACTACAAGGTGGACAACGCCCCGATGTAAAATAGCTGAGTAGCCATTCCGCTCCCCCGCACCACTGGAGACGAGGGAGCGGGAGGCTCCCACACAATATAATAAGGATACATATAATAATAGACAATATGACAATCAAAAATATGACGCGCATGACGGGTGGTCGCCTGCTGCTCCTGGCGGGTCTCGCCACCCTCTCGCTGACGGGATGTAAGAGCCTCTATGGCGACTACGAGCGTCCCGAGGTGAAGACGGACGGCATCGTGCGCGACCCCGTAAACGACCAGGCGACGCTGGAGGGAAGCAACGACTTCGGCAACCTGCCGTGGAGAAGCGTCTTTACCGACCCGCAGTTGCAATCGCTGATCGAGAAAGCATTGGCCAACAACCCGAACCTTCTCAACGCCATGCTCAACGTGGACATTGCCGAGTCGCAACTCAAGGCCGCCAAGCTCGCCTACCTTCCCTCGCTGGTACTCGCCCCGACGGGCACCATCACCCACATGGGTGAGGGCGCAGAGGCCAACAAGAGCTACACGCTGCCCCTCGCGGCCAGCTGGAACGTGGACCTCTTCGGTACACTCCGATCCTCGAAGAAGGCTGCCGCTATGTCGCTCCTTCAGACCAAGGACTACCAGCTGGCGGTACAGACACGCCTCATCAGCAATGTCGCCAACCTCTACTACACGCTCCTCATGCTCGACAAGCAGATGGAAATCGTCACGGACATGGAGAACCTCACGAAGGACACCTGGGACATGATGAAACTGCAGATGGAGTTTGGACGTGCCCGCTCTACGAGCGTGCAGAGTGCGGAGGCTGCCTACTATAGCGTGAAGAACCAGAGCGTGAACATCAAGCGACAGATCCGCGAGAGTGAAAACTCCCTCAGCCTCCTGCTGGGAGAACCTGCTCAGACCATCGCTCGTGGCAAACTCGACGGCCAGTCGCTGCCAGAGAACTACGCTGGTGGCGTGGGTGTACAACTGCTGAGCAACCGCCCCGACGTACACGCTAACGAGATGGCGCTCGCCAGCTGCTTCTATGGTGTACAGAACGCACGCAGCCGCTTCTATCCGTCCATCAACATCACGGCCAACGCAGGCTGGACGAACGGACAGGGTACGATCAATCCGGCCAAGTTCTTGGTGCAGGCCGTAGGTTCCCTCACCCAGCCGCTCTTCATGAAGGGTCAGCTGAAGGCGGGTCTTCGTGTGGCTGAGGACCAGTATAAGCAGGCTTACAACACCTGGCAGAACTCCATCCTCACGGCAGGATCGGAGGTGAGCAACGCCCTCGTGGCCTACAACGCAGCCAAGGAGAGCGAGGAACTGGAGCAGAAGCGCATCGACGTGCTCAAGAAGAACGTCGAGGATATCGAACTGCTCTACAAGCAGAGTTCAAGTACCTACCTGGAGGTCATCACGGCACAGCAGAACCTGCTCAACGCCCAGGTCTCACAGGTGCAGGATCAGTTCACGAAATTGCAGTCGATCGTCAACCTCTACTATGCCCTTGGCGGTGGTAGCAATTAACTAATAAGACAGTAAGATTATGAGTAGCACAATAATCAGTCCGAAGGCCGAGGTGTCTCCCAAGGCACGTATCGGCGAAGGTTGCAAAATATTCCCGTTTGTCTATATCGAGGACGACGTGGTGATTGGTGACAACTGTATCATCTTCCCCTTCGTGTCAATCCTCAACGGCACACGCATGGGCAACGGCAACAAGATCCACCAAGGCTCCGTCATCGCTGCCTTGCCGCAGGATTTCAATTTCAAGGGTGCCAACTCGCAGGTCGTCATGGGCGACATGAACATCATCCGCGAGAATGTGGTCATCAACCGTGGCACGCACGAGGGTGGCAAGACGGTCTTGGGCTCCAACAACGTGCTCATGGAGGGTGTGCATATCTCTCACGACACACGCGTGAGCAATTCTTGCGTCATCGGCTATGGCACAAAGATCGCTGGCGATTGCGAGATCGAGGACGGAGTGATCTTCTCCTCATCGGTCATCGAGAATGCCAGGACGCGCGTGGGTCGTGGCGCGATGATCCAGGCTGGAACGACCTTCTCAAAGGACGTCCCGCCCTATATCGTAGCTGGTGGAACGCCGGTAGGCTATGGTGGTGTCAACACCACGATGGCACGGGCTGCAGGAATAGATGAGAAGGTGATCAAGCATATCGCCAACGCCTACCGCCTGCTTTTCCATGGTCAAAACTCGGTGTTCGATGTTTGCCACCAGATCGTCGAGCAGGTGCCTGACTCGGAGGAAATTCGCATTATCGTCGATTTCCTTCGCAGTACAAAAGAAGGAATCATTAGTAAATTATAGTTTCATACCTATCGTAATTTACAAGAAAGAGGGGATGGCCGTGAGGTCACTCCCCTCTTTGCTTTATCATTCTGGCCCAGACGAAAGAGGACGTTAGGCCTGCAATAGGATGGCGAAAAAAAATGAGCCGACTCGATACAGAGCCTCATCAATAGGAGGCGGTACACTCGATACCCAACGCCTTCACGCGATCGCGGATGGCGTCGAGCTCCTCATGGGTGGCCTTTTCCAAAAACTGTCCAGGTGTCTCGCGGTCGATGGTGTAAATCATCACTTCGCGAGGCGCGATATATTTCACGGCCTCCAACCACGGGGCAACATACTCTTCTCCTACATTGGTCACATCCTCGCCCTCATCGTTCTTTCCACGAAGGAACATGGTCTGGACAATACATTGCCCGTCAAAGGACTTCATACCTTCTATGATCTTCTTCACATCATAGGAAGGCAACGCTGGACGATCAAGGCGCTTTATGTAATCGGGGTTGACCGTATCGAGCTTGAGGATGTTGTTATCTACCTTGGCCAAAGCGGCATGGACCGCAGGGCGATGGATGAAAGTCGAGTTGCTCAAGACTGAGATCTTGGCCTCAGGACAGTAGGCGTCGCGCAGACGGATGGTTTCGTCGATGATCTCGGGAAAGTGAGGATTACTGGTCGGTTCGCCATTGCCGGCAAAAGTCATCACGTCGGGATGGACTCCCTCGTCATGCATCTCCTTGAGTTTCTCCTCCAGTGCGCGGGAGACCGCCTCGGTGGTCGGGAAGGGAGTATGCGTGCGATGGTCGGCGTTGTAGCCACACTCGCAGTAGATACAGTCGAAACTACAGAGTTTGCCGTCGGCAGGTATAAGATTGATGCCCAAGGATATTCCGAGCCGCCGACTGTGCACGGGCCCATAGATGGGCGATGGAAATAGAATTGTTGACATAATCGTGTTCGTATGTTTATTTCTTGCAAAAGTACAACATTCTTTTCACACACCCAATCTTTTCACTTAGTTTGTTGTCAGCAATCGCATAAGCAAGAAACAGAAAAAGGGGGTTGAAAAGGACGAAGAACCAAATAAAACTTAATATATTTGCCTATTTTGCAATTTTACGTTACCTTTGCAGCAACATTGGCTTATTGGCCTTATTGCGATTTTTAGAATAAGAAAGTAGAAGTTAGTTTCAGCAATGAAAAAGAAACGCAATCAAGCCCGCAATCACCGCAGTTTGCAGGTTATCACGCTATGTATCAGCACGGCCATGGTGCTGGTTCTGATAGGTATAGTCGTATTAACCGTATTCACAGGACGCAACCTCTCCAACTATGTGAAGGAGAACCTCACCGTCACCATGGTATTGCAACCCGACCTCACACCCTCTGAGTGTGCAGCATTGTGCAAAAAGGTGCAACGCTTCAACTACATCACCAACGTGGAATACACGAGCAAGGAGCAAGCCCTCAAAGAAGGCACGAAGGAACTGGGTGCGAATCCAGCCGAGTTTGCTGGCGAAAACCCCTTTACGGCAGAGATCGAGTTGCGCCTGAAGGCCAACTATGCCAACAATGACTCTATCAAGAAGATTGCCGCCGACCTAAAGAACAGTTTAATGGCGTCTCTGACGTGACCTACCGACAGGACCTGGTCAATAGTGTGAACCAAATGTTGCGCAAGATCAGTTTCGTACTGCTGATCATCGCAGCACTCCTGACGGTCGTCTCGTTCTCCTTGATCAACAACACCATCCGCCTCCTCAGCATCTATGCGCGTCGCTTCGCGATACACACCATGAAACTCGTGGGTGCCTCGTGGGGCTTCATCCGACTGCCTTTCCTGCGCATGGCCGTGGGACTAGGCTTGCTCTCTGCCGTCATGGCATTGATCGTGCTGGGAGCCGGCATGCTCGCTCTCTACAACTATGAGCCGGAGATGCTGACGATCATCAATGGCGAGGTCATGGCCTTTACAGCGCTGGTAGTCCTGGCCGTAGGCATCATCCTCACCACAATCTGCTCCTGGCTCTCGGTCAACAAATTCCTGCGCATGAAGGCGGGAGACCTCTACAAGATTTAATCGCCGCCCGAAATGGGTCGGCCTCACTATCACGAGAAGGAAATAATACAAACATAGAATATGGATAAAAGTAAATTAGCTTTCGGCCGCATCAACTACATCCTGCTTGTAGTAGGTGTGGCGATCGTCGTCATTGGCTTCATCCTGATGAGCGGCGGCACATCGACCAAGGAGATGTTCAATCCCGAGGTGTTCAGCCCGACGCGTATCAAGGTGGCGCCTGTCGTCACGCTGGTGGGTTATATTACCATCATCGCCTCCATCCTCGTTCGTCCGAAGGGCGGAGAGGCAGGAGCCGAGATGGCAACACAATCGTCTGAAACCAACGTCACGGAGGCATAATGGACCTGATAGAAACCATCATCATCGCCATCGTAGAGGGATTGACCGAGTTTCTTCCCGTTTCTTCCACAGGCCACATGATCATCGCACAAAACCTGCTGGGAGTGCCGAGCACGCCGTTTGTCAAGGCCTTCACGGTCATCATCCAGTTTGGCGCCATCCTCTCGGTGGTCTTGCTCTACTGGAAGCGCTTCTTCCAACTCAACCATACGCCAGCACCAGAGGGCAGCACGTCGCTCCAGAAGTTTCTCCACAAGTGGGACTTCTACTGGAAGATCTTCGTTGCCTTCGTTCCTGCCGTCGTGCTGGGTGGCCTCCTCAATGGCGTGATAGAGCATCTGCTCGGCAGCGTCACGATCGTTGCTATCATGCTGGTTGTTGGTGGTGTCTTCATGTTGTTCTGCGACAAGTGGTTCTGCCATGGCAAGGAGACCAACCCCGTCACCGAGAAGCGTGCGTTCCGCATCGGCCTCTGCCAGTGTCTGGCCATGATACCTGGTGTCAGCCGCAGTATGGCGACCATCGTCGGTGGTATGGCCAACGGACTGACGCGTAAGCGCGCGGCAGAGTTTTCCTTCTTCCTGGCCGTGCCCACCATGTTGGCTGCCACGTGCCTGGAGGTGTTGAAGATGATCCTGGCTGGCGAATTCGACGACATGTCGGGCAATATCTCCACGCTGCTCATCGGCAGTTTGGTCTCGTTTGTGGTAGCCATCCTTGCCATGAAATGGTTTGTCAGTTTCATTGCTAAATATGGCTTCAAACTCTTTGGCTGGTACCGCATCATCGTCGGACTGCTCATCCTGGGACTGCTCCTCACGGGCCACTCACTCCAAATGGTTGACTAAGCCGGGATGACAATCAATTTCAAAGAAGGGATACTCATCCCCATTGACAAGCCCTATGGCGTGACGAGTTTCAAGGCCCTCGCCCACATCCGCTACCTCTGCTCCCACGCCTTGGGTGGCAAGGTGAAGATGGGACACGCTGGCACACTCGATCCGCTCGCCACTGGCGTCTTGGTGCTTGCGACGGGAAAAAAGACGAAGCAGATCGAGACGCTGCAGCAACACACGAAGGAGTATGTCGCCACGATACAGCTGGGGGCGACGACCGTGAGCTACGACATGGAGCACCCGGTCAGCGCCACCTTCCCCACGGAGCATATCACGCGAGAGCTGATTCTTGAGACGCTGCAGCAGTTTATTGGCGAGATAGAACAGATACCGCCTACCTACAGTGCAGTAAAGGTCAACGGCGTCCGCGCCTACGACGTGCGCCGCAATGGCGAGCACATAGAGCTCAAACCCAAGCACGTCCGCATCGACGAGATAGAAGTGGTGTCGTTTGATGCCGAAAAGATGCAGCTCGTCCTGCGCGTAGTCTGCGGCAAGGGCACCTATATCCGTGCCTTGGCCCGGGATTTGGGCCGCGCACTCTCCTCGGGAGCTTACCTCACCTCCCTCCGTCGCACACAAGTGGGCGACGTGCGGGTGGAGAACTGTCTTTCCTACGACCATTTTGAAGAGTGGCTGGCACAGCAAACAATAGAAAAAGAAAACAAGTAAGATATGAAACTATCGCAGTTTAAATTCGATTTGCCACAGGACTTGGTGGCACTCTATCCCCATTCCTCCACCCATACCATCACTCGACCCAACGGAACAACTGCCGAGTTTGACGTGGTAAGGCCCGACGAGGCGCGGCTGATGGTGCTCCACAAGCAATCGGAGACGATAGACCTGTATCATAAGGACGAGGAGGGCAACCCGATAGAGGGCGACTACATCCTCTTCAAGGATCTTGTGAACTATTTTGGAGAGGGAGACACCTTCGTCTTCAACGATACCAAAGTGTTCCCCGCCCGTCTCTACGGCACGAAGGAGAAGACGGATGCCAAGATCGAGGTGTTCCTGCTCCGCGAACTCAATCCCGAGATGCGCCTGTGGGACGTACTCGTCGAACCGGCACGCAAGATTCGCATTGGCAACAAACTCTTCTTCGAGGAGTCGGGCACCATGGTGGCTGAAGTGATCGACAACACCACCTCAAGAGGGCGCACCCTGCGTTTCCTCTACGACTGCCCGCACGATGAGTTCAAGAAAGAGCTCTTCGCCCTGGGCGAGGCACCACTGCCCCGATATATCATCGACAACCGTCCGAAGGAGGAAGGACAGGACTTTGCCCATGCCACCGAAGAGGACATGGAGTACTTCCAGACTCCGTTCGCCAAACACGAGGGTGCTGTCACGGCTCCCAGCACGGGCATCCACTTCTCGCGCGAGATGCTCAAGATGATGGAGATACGAGGCATCAATCCTGCCTATGTCACCCTTCATTGCGGTTTGGGCAATTTCCACAAGATTGAGGTGGAGGACCTGACGAAGCACAAGATGGACTCGGAGCAGATGTTCATCACGTCTGAAGCCTGCGAGATCGTCAACGACACGAAGCGCAAGGGCCATCACGTGTGTAGCATTGGAGCAAGTGTGGTCAAAGCCACAGAGACGGCTGTGGGCACAGACGGCCTACTGAAGGAGTTTGAGGGATGGACCAACAAGTTTATCTTCCCTCCCTACAACTTCGGCTTGTCCGACTCGATGGTAGCCAACTTCTACCACCCCTATTCCACGCTGCTGATGACTCAGTGTGCATTTGGAGGCTACGACATGGTGATGAAGGCATACGAACTGGCTGTCGCCAACGGTTACAAATTTGGATGCTACGGAGACAGTCTGCTCATCCTCAACGACTAATCAGCCTTGCTACATCGTCTGTATCTCTCCTTGGGTTCCAATCTTGGCAACCGTAGGCAACTGCTCCAGTCTGCCATCGCCCTACTGGGGGAGCGTGTCGGCTCGGTGGAACGCATATCTTCCTTTATAGAGACGGCACCATGGGGCTTCGAGAGCGAGCATCAGTTTCTCAATGCCTGCGTCAGCATCAACACCAGGATGACCCCACGCGAGGTGCTGGAAGCTACGAAACAGATAGAGCGTGAACTGGGCAGGACACGGAAGTCGTCCAATGGTCAATATGCTGACCGCCCGATAGACATCGACATTCTCCTCTATGATGACATACAGGTAAACGAACCCGATTTGGTCATTCCGCACCCCCACATGGAGGAACGCGATTTTGTCATGATTCCTTTACAAGAAATCAGACCCGAAAAACAGGGGTAAGCCCTGCTATCAACAACAAAGGTTTTTCTCTTTCGTGAGAAAAACCTTTGTCGTTATCATACCCTTTAGAAGGGGGATAATATGCTTCGTCAACGATATTAGGTTCGTTGGGCTACGAAGTTAACTTCATCAGCCCACGAAGTTAACTTCATCGGCCCACGAAGTTAACTTCATCAGCCAACGAAGCTAAATGCATATTTTCACCCCTTTTTCTATACTTTTGGCCTATTTTAGACTCTTTTCCCGCTACAACGGGTCTATGTGGCGTTTGAAGCAGGATTTGATGAGAAACTGCCTTTGAAAAACAAAACGAATTGTTTAGATTTTTACAACCTTCCACCCTGCTCAGCGATAAGCTGTTGGATGGCGAGTCTGAGTTGGTCCATATCATGGAAAACGACTCCATGCATTCCCACCTTTCGCGCGCCCTCAATATTGTCGGGGCGGTCATCTATGAAGACACACTCCTCGGGACGCACACTAAACTTCGAAAGAAACAACTCGTAGATTTCTCTTTCGGGCTTCAAATAGTGACAGGTGTAAGAGATAAGGCTATCCTCCAGGGGAGAGAATACCCGAGGGAAGCGGGCGATAACCTCATGTACTTTCGCAGACCAGTTGCTCAGACCCAACAAACGGTAGCCCTCAGCTTTGAGCTGGCACATCCATTCATACATCCCCTCCGTCTCTCCCGTAAACATATCAGCGAAATGCTTGTCGAAACGATCTATCGCATCGGCATACTCGGGCCATTGACGTTGCTGACGCTCTATATAGTAATGGAAAGGATGAAGGGCGCGATCTACCTCGTCGCTAAAACTATGCGGCAGCGCTTGGGCAAAAAACTGACGTGCCTTCTCCTCGCTATGAAAATAATCCGAGAAATAGGCGATGAAATCATGCTGCACGAGCACGCCGCCGAAGTCGAAAACAATGTTTTTTATCATCTTAATCGTTGTTATATGCGATGGGTATGAAATGGTTGATAAGTTGGATTCAAGAACATGGCTTCTCGACATCACTCAACTTCCTTTCTGCAAAACTACTAAAAAGAATTGAGTTGGCCAAATCGGAGGAAGCGAAAACAAAGATTTAGGCGAATAGAAGGAGGATTCTCGTGCTTTTTTCATACTTTTGCATTGCGGAAAGGAGGGGCGACCTATCAAGTTCATACGACAGTCCCCAACGACTTTCTTATAACTAAGGACAAACAAAGAATGATGATTGAATGGTTCATAGGCGTGGTCATCGGCCTGGCGATCGGGTTGACCATCGGTATTCTTCTACAGAAATCTAAACTCGTAGGCCGGCTGCAAGCCTTGGAAGGTGAGGCAGCGGGACTCCGCCGACAGATGGAGGGAGAGCGGTCTGCAGCAGCAAAGCAAGTAACGCAGATCCGAGAGGACGCTTCGCGGCAAATGCGACAACTCACTGATCGTGACGAGGCGCTGCTTGCGAACGAGCGCAATCTGCATGACCGGGAGATGGAAACGGTGCGTAGCGCACACGCCAAGCAGATCGCGTCGCTCGAATCACAGATAGCGGAGGAGCGCAGACATGCCACAGAACTACGAGAGGAGAACAACCGCCAATGGGCGCAGCGTCTTGACACGCTCCGCGAGGAGATGCGGAAGAATGCGGCCGAACAGTTGGCTGCCAAACAACGATCCCTACAGGAGGACAACCGCCAGCAGATGGATGAGCTACTCAAACCAATCAAGGAACAGTTTGCCGACTTCAAGCGGACGGTGGAGGAAAACAGGGCGCAAAGCGAGTTGAACAAGAAGGATCTGCAGAACACATTCGAATCGACGATGCGCCTCTTCCAGCAGCAACAGCAGCAGGCAGTAGCTTCAATGAAGGAGCAGACGGCTCGCATCGGTTCAGACGCTGCCAACCTCACCCGCGCGCTCAAGGGCGACAGCAAGCAGCAGGGCGACTGGGGAGAGATGGTCTTGGCTACCCTTTTGGAGAATAGCGGACTGCGCAAGGACGAGGAGTACTTTGTACAAGAGCAGACCAAAGACAGCGAGGGCAGAAGTTTCCGCCCCGACATCATCGTTCGCTTCCCAGAAGGTCGGAGCGTGGTGATCGACTCCAAAGTCTCTTTGACGGCCTATGCCAATGCCGTGGCTACCGAGGACGACGCACAGCGCGACCGCTTGCTGCGCGAGCATGTGCAAAGCGTACGACGCCACGTCGATGAGTTGGCAGAGAAGGACTACAGCAAGTTGGTGGATGACGCTATCGGTTTTGTCCTGATGTTCATTCCCAACGAGTCGGGCTACATCGCCGCCATGCGACAGCAGCCGGACCTGGGTCGATACGCCTATCAAAAGCACATCATCATCATCTCTCCCAGCAATCTTCTGATGGCCTTGCAACTGGCGTACAACCTCTGGCAGTACGACCGACAAAACAAAAACGTGGAGAAGATCGTCAAGGCTGCAGCCGACCTGTACGACAAGGTGGCGGGATTTGGAGACACCTTCTCCTCGCTCGGCGACCTGATAGCGCGCCTGTCGGGGGCGTTTGAGAAAGCAAGACTGCAACTCTATGATGGTAAGGGCAACGTAATGCGCCGCATCGAAGGACTCAAGTCGCTCGGCGTAACACCCAAAAAGAGTATCAAAGACCTCGACGACCATGCGTTGACCAGCTCAGGGGATGACACGCAGGCTTAAGAATAGGGGCACATAAAAAGGATCTTCATTAATATATATAAGGAGAAAACGGATGATAAGAGCTTCTTTTGAGAGTGACTACAATAACGGCTGCCTGCCGGAGATTCTCCGCCGCCTGTCGGAGACCAACGATGAGAAGGCGAGCGGCTATGGTTTCGACCCTTATACCGAAAGGGCAAAGGACCGGATCCGCAAGGCTTGCGAAATGACGGAGGCAGAAGTCCATTTCCTTGTGGGCGGCACACAGACCAATGCTACAGCCATCGACTCGCTGCTGCAGGGCTGCGAGGGTGTGCTTTCGGTCGATACGGGGCACATCAACGTCCATGAATCAGGGGCCGTAGAGGCTTTCGGACACAAGGTATTGGTACTTCCTGGTATAGCTGGAGGCAAGATGGCTGCCTCGCAGATCAACGACTACATGCGCAAGTTTCTCGCCGACGAGACCTACCCACACATGGTACAGCCTGGCATGGTCTATATCACACTTCCAACGGAACTTGGCGCACTCTATTCGCGCAAGGAATTGGCCGACATCTATACTGTATGCCAACAGTACGGACTGCGACTCTATGTCGATGGGGCACGGCTCGGCTACGGGCTGATGGCGGAAAGCAACGACATCGACCTGCCGTTTCTTGCACACCATTGCGACGCCTTCTACATAGGAGGCACGAAGGTGGGAGCATTGCTGGGCGAAGCCTTGGTCTATACCAACACGCGCGCACCCAAATATATCTTCACCATCATCAAGCGACACGGTGCATTGCTCGCCAAGGGTCGTGTCTTGGGCTTGCAGTTTGACACGCTCTTCACGGACGACCTCTACTTTCGCGTCTCTCGCCATGCGATCGACATGGCCCAAGCATTGCGAAGTGTCTTCGCCAAGCATGGCTTGTCCCTCGGCATCGACTCACCAACCAACCAGCAGTTTGTCATCCTCTCCAAAGAACAGAAACAACGGTTGGCGGAAGAGATAGCCTTCGAGATATGGGAACCGCTCCCCAATGATCACCTGCTATGCCGCTTCGTGACCTGCTGGGCCACAACAGAGGCCGACATCGCAGCCCTCGACGAGGCTTTGGCACACATATTGGAAGTAAACACCTGATACTCGATCTATTTCATTAAAGAACTGTAGAAGGTAAATAGAATTATAACACTTTTTGGGCGCAGGGGGAATTGTTTAGGATACTCCCCCGCGCCATTTTTCTTAATACATTTCTTATTCTTCCTTGATTTTCCAATCGCTGATTGTTCGTTGGGTACTGTCAAAACTAATACCCACTTTTACCAGCCGCTTACCTTCAGCATGATAAGGCAGCATGTAGCCCTTTTCGTCTATTTGTGCCAAAGCTTCCTCGGCACTCTTGTCAACCTTTAGTTCGAAGACGTGTATCGTGTCTGGCATGTACATCACGGCATCAGCCCTGCCGATGGCACTCTTCACCTCCGTGCGGATATAGATGTTGAGGAAACTGAACATCAGATAGAAGATGGTCTGATAGTGCTTCTCGCTATGGTTCTCCAGATCGTATGGGATCGTAGCCATATAGGTACGCATGTGTTCCAATGCTGCTTCGATATCATTGCGGTAAACCGCCTTGCAAAATCCCAAGAGGAAGGCGTCGTTGTCGGAACGGCGAGGGTTCACATAGTGAGGTATCAGCGAATTGAGCAAACCATCACGGACCTCCTTGTTAGGGATGCCCAAAGTGTATTCGCGAAACATCGGGTCATACTTCTTGATGGTCAGATAACCGCTCTGATAAAGCAAAGGCAAGGCGTCTGTCATTTCCTCTGTCGATTGGTCGAAGGAATTCAGTACCGCCTCCTGGCCCTCCAAAGAGGCAAGATTGACATGATACTTATCCAACAATTTCAAGAGGAAAGATGGCGTGCCCGAACCAAACCAATAAGGAGCAATGTCGCATGCATTCAGCGCCTTCACCAGGCTGAACGGATTGAAGACATCCTCTGATTTCTTGCTGAAATGATAGCCGTCATAGAATCGCGTCAGCTCTTTCAGGCACTCCTCATACGTCATGCCAAGGGCTTCGCCCAATGCCTCAACATCTAGTTTCATCTGCGTAGTAAGCTCCGTCATACTGATGCCGCAGATGGCCGAATACTGGTCGAACATACTGATATTGTCGAGGTTGTTGAGCTCGCTGAAGATGCTGAGTTGCGAAAACTTAGTGATGCCCGTGATGAAAGTGAACTCCAGGTATGGGTCGAGCTTCTTTAGCGGACTGTAGAAGTTTTGCATGATGCGGCGAAGCGGTTGCAGGTTTTCCTTCTCATGCACCACATCCAGCAAAGGGGCGTCGTATTCATCAATGATGACAACTGCTTTTTCGCCTGTCTGCTTATAAGCTCGCTTTACGATTCCATCCAGTCTTTCGTTAGGATAGTTTTCCCCTTCACCCTTACCATAAAGTTCTTCATAGGGCAAAAGCTGTAGATTAAGATAACTATTCAACGCGTCTGCATCAATGTGCTTGGCACCGCTGAGGTCGAAATGAAGCACGGGATGCTTCACCCATTCCTTCTCGTAGTCAGCAATGGCCAATCCATCGAAAAGTTCTTTTCTTCCTTCGAAATAGGCTTGGAGGGTAGAGGCAAAGAGCGACTTGCCGAATCGTCTTGGACGACTCAGAAAGATAAACTTCATACCTTTTTCTCTAAAATCCACGATGTATTGGGCCTTATCTATATAGAGATATTTTTTCTCGCGGATTTCTTCAAATGTCTGTATTCCTACGGGATATTTGTTGACTATTTTTGCCATGTTCCACTCGCTTTGCATTTTGCGCTACTAAGTTACGAAGAAAAAATGAAATACTCAAGCATATATACTATTTATTCAAGTTTCGCAAGTTAATAAAATATAACGTAACTACCTAAAACAAAAGGGTATAGAAGTTTGCCTATGTAGCAATTTTTTTGTAAATTTGTAGTAGCCAAAAACAAATTACAAATACTTCCATACCCATGAGCAAAAGGTAAGAGTTTTATTTCAAGAAATCGGCAAATATTTCAAAGAAAATGATGCCACGAGTGCAATGAACCATATAATGGACATAACACATATGTTAAATCTCTCGGAGAAAAGGCTCTTCGGAGAGGAAAGCAGATGCAACTGCAAATACTCGCAGCTGCAGGTGCTACAGCTATTGTTGTTGTTTCCTTGTTTCATGATCAAGAATGCGTTTAACTATTCAGCTTCGTCCCTATGCGGCATTGCCGACTGCGGTAAGGACGTATTCTATCGTTTTCTTTCCAGAGAGGACTATGACTGGCGTACGATTCTCGCTAATATCACAATTCAGCTTTGGCGCAAGACACAGGCAAGTACAGAGAGGGATGCTAATACTCCCGTGTGTCTGATGGTTGACGATACGGACTATCAAAAGCGAGGCATCCGGACAGAGATGATTGGAAAGGTGTTCTCTCATGTTGAGCACAAGATGATTCTCGGCTTCAAAGGGTTGTTCCTTGGCATTACAGACGGAGCGACTCAGGATGCTCATGGACTTCTGTCTTGTTGGTGAGAAAGGAAAGAAGGGGACGTACAACCTGAAGCAGAAGCAGCTTGATGCTCGATTCAAGAAGGAACGTAACGAGGACAGCCATACAGTAAAAGCGTATCAAGGAGTATGACGAGAGTAAGATTACGCTCATGATAGAGATGATAAAGCGTCTCATCTCCAAAAAATACACTTTGACTACATCCTCGCAGATAGCTGGTTCGCCTGCGCTGAGGTTATCAAGTTCGTTACCTCCCGCCATGTCAAGTGCCACTACCTTGGCATGATCAAGATGGGCAAGACGAAGTACCATTACAACCGCAAGGACTATACCGCCAAGGCTCTCGTTGCTCTTTTTGACCATCCCAAGAAGGGACGCAAGTTTAGCCGTAACCTTGGCTGCTACTACGTCACCGTGGATGTTGAGTTCGCTGGTCGTAAGGTACGCTTGTTCTTTACCAAAAGGAACAAGAAGTCTGAATGGAACGCACACTGATTACAACTAACACGGAACTTGTATTCAAGGAAGCCTACTGCATCTATTCCATGCGTTGGTCTCTGGAAGTCGTGTTCAAGGATAGCAAAGGCAATCTTGGGCTTGGCAAGTATCAGATGCGCAACTTTGCTTCCCAAATTGCATGTACCGCAATCACAGCTATGCAGTACAACATACTTGCCACGGCAAGACGCTTCTCTTCCTATGAGACTATAGGCGGACTCTTCCGTGAAGTGACCCGAAACTCTGCGGAACTTACCATAACGGAACGTATCTGGGGAATGATCGTAGACATTGTCAGCGAGATCGCTCAGTGTTTTGAGATCGAGGACGAGAAAATCTTCGAGGCTCTTATCAACCGTTCTGATAAACTTCAGCATTTTATACAGATTTATGAACTAAAAATAGCAAGCTAAGGAACTTGCGAAACTTGAACTATTTATTTAATAAGTAAAACTCTAAGATACCTTGCACTATTCGTAATATGACAATGGGGAAACCGCACTTGTAGCACCGTTTCCCCATCATTGTTTTGCATTTATCTACGGCTCTGCTTATTCCTTGTTGGCACGCTTGCGCTCCAAGTGGTCAAGGATAATCTTGCGCATACGGATGCTCTTCGGAGTCACTTCGACATACTCATCCGCCTTGATATACTCGAGACACTCCTCGAGGCTCATCTCCACCTTCGGAATGACGCGGGCCTTGTCGTCGCTACCGCTTGCGCGCACATTGGTAAGCTGCTTGGCCTTTGTCACATTGATGACAAGGTCGTTTTCGTGGATATGCTCGCCAACCACCTCGCCGCCATAGACTTCGTCGCCCGGATCAATGAAGAAACTACCACGGTCTTGCAGTTTGTCGATAGCATAGGCATAGGCTGTTCCAGTCTCCAAGGCAAGCATCGAACCGTTGGTTCTTCTGACTATCTCTCCCTTGTACGGCTGGTAATCCTTGAAGCGATGGGCCATGATAGCCTCTCCCTGGCTGGCCGTGAGCACATTGGTACGCAGGCCAATAATGCCACGCGATGGTATTTCGAAGGTGATATTGACACGGTCGCCCTCAGTATCCATTCCCAAGAGGTCGCCCTTTCTGCGCGTCACCATATCAATCATCTTTGACGAGAAGTCGTTGGGCACATTGATGGTCAATTCCTCAATAGGCTCGCACTTCTGACCATCGATCTCCTTATAAATCACTTGCGGCTGGCCTACCTGCAACTCGTAGCCCTCACGACGCATGGTCTCAACAAGCACGCTGAGATGGAGGACACCACGACCACTGACAATCCACTTGTCGGTAGAACCCTCAAGAGGCTTGACACGCAGGGCAAGATTCTTCTCAAGCTCCTTTTGCAAGCGATCGTTGATATGGCGGGAAGTGCAGAACTTGCCCTCGCGACCAAAGAAGGGAGAGTCGTTGATGGTGAAGAGCATCGACATGGTCGGCTCATCGACGGCAATGGGAGGAAGCGGCTCTGGGTGTTCGAAATCAGAAATCGTATCGCCAATCTCAAAACGCTCCAAGCCAATGACGGCACAGATATCACCCGAGCTGACGGCATCGGTCTTCTTGTGACCCATACCCTCGAAGGTGTGCAACTCCTTGATTTTTGTCTTCTCCTGCGTGCCATCGCGGTGGCAGATGGTGATGTTCATGCCATTGCGAATCGTACCCCTGTGGACACGTCCCACAGCAATACGTCCTGTGTAGCTGGAGTAATCCAGCGACGTGATGAGCATCTGCGGCGTACCCTCAAGGACGCGCGGAGCCGGAATAACTTCCAAAATCTTGTCGAGCAAATAGTCAATATTGTCCGTCGGAGTTTTGAAATCTGGACCCATCCAGCCATTCTTGGCCGAACCATAGACGACGGGGAAGTCCAACTGGTCCTCTGTCGCATTGAGGTCACACATCAGGTCGAAGACCATCTCATAGACTTCCTCCGGGCGGCAGTTGGGCTTGTCCACCTTGTTGACCACCACGATGGGCTTTCAGACCTATCTGTAGAGCCTTTTGAAGCACGAAACGGGTCTGCGGCATCGGGCCCTCAAAGGCATCGACAAGGAGCAAACAACCATCGGCCATATTGAGCACGCGCGCTCCACCTCTCCACCGAAATCAGAGTGACCCGGCGTGTCGAGGATATTGATTTTCACACCTTTCCAGTTGATACTGACGTTCTTACTCAGAATGGTTATACCGCGCTCTCGCTCCAGATCGTTGGCGTCGAGCACTTCACCGCTGTTATCCTGTCCATCGCGGAAGAGTTTGCCCGCGAGCATCATCTTATCGACCAGCGTTGTCTTGCCGTGATCGACATGTGCAATGACTGCAATGTTACGAATATCTTGCATTTTACCTTAAAACTATCGTCGTTATGGAAAATCCTGTGCAAAGGTACGAAGATAATCCGAAATATAACTGACTTAGAGCATTTTTCCGTCCAGAAAGGTGCTTGTATGGAAAAAAAGTAGTAACTTTGCACCCGCACTTTCGGAAAGTCCGATGCATTCGACACCGCTGCGTACAGATTGATGACTTACGAGGCGGGGGAAGGATGTAATGGTGCATTCATTTAATCATCAAAACAAAATGTACTTAGACAAAACTAAGAAGCAAGAGATCTTTACCCAGTTCGGTCACGACCAGAAAGCAGAGGACACGGGTTCCGCTGAGAGCCAGATTGCCCTCTTCACCTACCGCATCAAGCACCTCACGGAGCATGTAAAGAAGCACCACAAGGACTTCGTCACCACGCGCTCTCTGACCCAGCTGGTCGGTAAGCGTCGCGCTTTGCTCGACTATCTTTACGAGCGCGACATCGAGCGTTACCGCGCTATCATCAAGGCTCTTGGCTTGCGTAAGTAATCAAAGTGCATTCCGCGCGCTTTCCATTTCGTGAAAGCGCGCGGAAGCTGACTTTCGCATCATTTGAGATGAGTATCATTCCGTTCCAAAGGTCGAAAGACTGGGAATAGAATGATATTTTTTTATAAAAAGCAACCGAAGAGAAAGAGTCTTCGGTCGCTTTTTTATTATTTATTTTCGTGTGTTGTCGTAGAGATACTCGCCGTAGGTGATTTGTGCTATCGGGAGGTCAACATACTTGATATTGTAGTTGTAATTGTCGGGATTGGGGCCTGTCAGGTCTTCCTCGTAGAGCAACGCTATACCGTCGCGTCCGTTGAAAGCCATTGTGGAATAGGCCGAATGGGTCTTGCTCACATCAAAGCGCCTCCATCCCGTAGCCAGTTCGCTGACCTGCTGCACGCCTTCGCCACACGCTTTGTAATAGATGCCTACCCTGCTACGATCCGTACCAAACGGAAGTGACTGCAGGATGAGGTGGGTGCGCTTTCCGGTTCTCACACTACGCACTGGGAGAACTAACGTCTCGCCATTGCAGCGTGCTCCGTAGAGACCCAGCGTGGTCGTATCGGCTGACAAGACGGGCTGCTCCCATGCTCCTTCAGCCCTTGACGGATTGGTGTAGTGGAAGATGTTGAGGTAGCGCCCGTCTGCGTCGCGCGCCCTACAGTTGAGCAACACATCGCCATTGGGCAACTCCACCAATTTCGCCTCGTCGCCCTGGGGTGCGGGTTGCACCTGCATGCCACCAAGAATATCCCAGGTCTGACCGAAATCGTCGGAGAAGACCACCATCGCTCCCAGATTGCTGGCCAAGGAAGCATAGAGCCTTTGAGGACACATCGGCCTCAGCGGGCGGCTGCTCTGACAGATGCGTCCACTCGTGAAGAAAGTTTTCATCACAGCGCCATGAAACAGGGGATAGATCTCACGCGTCACCTCCTGCGCACTATCCTTGACGATCGTGTTGCCATCCAAATGGAAATAGGCACGATAAACTCCAATGGGGTCGCGGAGCGTGGAATTCCAATAGCACACATCCCCATAGGCACACATCAGGAGAATCCGTCCCGTCTGTGCGTCATAGGCCGTCGCTGCATCGCCGAAACTGAACAAGCGCCCGTTGTCGTGCTTACCTGCCTTCAGCAAGGTCATCTCCTCTCCCCATCGCTTGTCAAAGACTTTGGCTACAATATCGTTTTGCAAGGTGGCACGCTGGCCCACATCGCCTCCTTCTGGGCGATAGTCACTAAAGGCCACCACTTTGCCATCGGCCAATCGCAGGATAGAGGGAATGCGGTAGTTGCCGCCGAAGACCGTGGTCTGTGCCAAAGCCACCAAGGAAACCGTTGCCCAAGCAAGGGCAGTCATCATCATCCGTTTCATGATTTCTCCTCCTCTGATCTCAACTCGCGTCCCTCATAGCGGTTGAGTGCTTCAATCCACTCCGGCCATACCTCTGTAGATACGCCTTTCTCCAAATCGTAGGCCACCATGATGCTGAAGCCCTCACACTTCACCTCACCCGTCTTGCGGTCGATGAGTCGTTGCGAGAGTTTCATACTGCGGCGACCAATATGCGTGATAGCCGTCTGCACCTCCACGTCATCCGTCGTATAGACCTGTCCAAGGAAGTTGAACTCGATGTGGGCGATGACCATGGCGTGGTCGCGGTGGAAGATATCAGCTCCTACCTTCTCGAAATAATCCACCTTGGCGGTGTCATAATACTGCAGATAAACACTGTTGTTGACGTGACCAAAGCGGTCAGCATCCGTGAAGCGAAACTGGATTGGCATCGTATGATGATACTCGATGCGCGCGTCCTCCTCTATTTCGCGTTGCTTCTTCTTGTCTTGTTCTGTCATTGTTTGTGCCTTTACAACCATTTTGTAATTATGCTGCAAAGGTACGAAAAATCTTGATATGCGCAAAATACCGAGCACAAGACACGCTATCTATGGAAGAACGCAGACAGAAAGTCGCCCTTGACTGCCCCTACTGGCGAGAATCAAGGGCACAGCAGAATTCCCGAATAGACGCGCCCCGACTGGATACCCAGACGTCGGGCTGAGAAATACTGCTCGCATTGCGTGTAAGTGCAGCTATTGGAGTCGGCGATTTGCTCCATCGGCACCCCCAAGTCCTGCAGTTGCAAGCGGTTGCATAAGGGCAAGTTGATGTGCCACTTATCTTCTTTGCGTGCTATCAGTCGCATATCAAAACCAGCCTCAGCAAAGGCTTGCCACACCTCGTCACCCACCTCGAAGGCATGAAGGGAAATGGCGGGCCCGATAACGGCACGCAAGTCGGATGGTTGTGTATGATATTGGGTGGCCATCGTGTGCAGCACATGGCCAATGATGCACTGCTGGGTGCCCCGCCAGCCAGCATGAACTGCGGCAGTGGCCTGATGGATGGGATCATAGAGGAGCACAGGGACACAATCGGCAGTGGAGACACCGATACAGACTCCGGGCTGATTGGTCGTCAAAGCGTCCACACCCTCAAGGAGGGCAGCACGCTCGGAGGAAGAACTACGCAGCAACTGCGCATCGACAACCCGTGTCTCCGTACCATGCACCTGGTGGGGGACCAGTATTTGATCCACCTCCACTCCCAAGGCTCTCGCCAGCCTACGGCGGTTCTCGGCGATATGTTCCGCCGTATCACCACAGTAGGCATTGATATTCATCGAGGCATAGGAACCCTGGCTCACGCCGCCAGGACGCATGGTGCTGAAAGCAAGGACACCTTTGCCAAGGGCGTAACGGGCCAAGGCAATGTCCGTGTCCTCGTAAAACGGTCTAATCGACATACTCGTAGTCGTCCAAGAGCTCGATGTCGTCCTCGTCCGCCTCAGCAGCCTCCTCCGCATCAAACTCCTCATCATTGTAATCCGAGGCGATGATGTCGCGGTGAACGAGCGTATCCTCAGCAGTAATCTCCTGAAGCTTGTTGCTCTCGGCATTGAGCTCACGCCACAACACATCCTTCAGTTCGCTGATACCGAAACCTGTCACAGCAGAGATGAACACCACTGGCAGATCGGTCGGCAGGGCCTCGCGCAGCATTTCCATCAACTCCTCGTCCAGCAGGTCACACTTGGTGACAGCCAGTACGCGGTGCTTTTGCAGCATCTCGGGGTTGAAGTTGGCCAGTTCGTTCAACAGGATCTCATACTCACGCTTGATATCGTCGGTGTCGCCAGGAACCATGAAGAGCAACAAGGAGTTGCGCTCGATATGGCGCAGGAAGCGAAGACCCAGTCCCCTACCCTCACTGGCGCCCTCGATGATACCCGGGATATCTGCCATCACAAAGCTCTGGTGGTCGTGATAGCTGACAATGCCCAACGATGGTTCCATCGTGGTGAAGGGATAGTTGGCAATCTTCGGCTTTGCACTCGACAAAGCCGAGAGAAGCGTGGATTTGCCTGCATTGGGGAAGCCGACCAAACCCACATCGGCAAGGAGCTTGAGCTCCATGATCACCGTCATCTCCTGTGCAGGCTCACCCGGCTGTGCGTAGCGCGGAGCCTGGTTGGTGGCGGTGCGAAACTGGAAGTTGCCCAGTCCGCCACGTCCTCCCTTCAGGAGCATCACGGTCTGGCCATCATGCGTTACATCACAGACATACTTTCCAGTCTCGGCATCATAGACCACCGTACCACAGGGCACGTCGATGTAAATGTCCTTACCATCGGTGCCGTGGCATTTATCCCTTCCTCCATTGCCTCCATGCTCCGCATAGATATGGCGCTGATAGCGCAAGTGGAGCAACGTCCAATAGTTGTGGTTGCCACGGAGATAGATGCTGCCACCTTTGCCACCGTCGCCACCATCTGGGCCGCCATTGGGATTGTACTTGATATGCTTGAGGTGCATGGATCCTTTGCCGCCCTTGCCCGAGCGACAGCGTATTTTCACATAATCTACGAAGTTTGATTCCATTTCTTATCTTTTCAAAATAGGGAATGAGGAGAGGGGGTGTGGAAAACGGAGGAGTATGAGGCCCACGCACGTTCGGCAAGGTCCCATACTCCTTTATATTAACAAGAGAGTTTACAGTTTGTCGACCACCTCGCAGACGCGACCAAAGATCTCGTCGATAGTGCCGAGACCCTCCACATGACGGTGGATGCCCTCCTTTTCATACCAGTCGATGAGGGGAGCGGTCTGAGAATGATAGACATTGAGACGCTTCTTGATGGTCTCCTCATTGTCGTCGCTGCGTCCGGACTGTTGGCCGCGAAGCAAGAGACGCTTCATCAGCTCATCCTCTGGTACGAACAGCTCGATCATAGCTGCCACCTCATGGCCGCGCTCGGCAAGCATCTTCTTCAAAGCCTCAGCCTGCGGGATGGTGCGGGGGAAGCCATCAAAGATGACACCCTTGTGGTCGGCACCAAAGCTGTCATAGACACTGGCAAGGATATCGATCATCAGTTCGTCGGGAATCAACTGTCCCTGGTCGATATAACCCTTGGCCGTCTTGCCAAGTTCCGTTCCGTTTTTGATCTCGCTACGCAACACATCACCCGTGGAGATGTGGCCCAGACCGTACTTCTCAATCAGTTTGTCACTCTGCGTGCCCTTACCAGCACCAGGTGCACCAAAAATTACGATATTCTTCATATATAAATAAATGTGCGCAGTCGTAACGTATTGGCCAAAGCACACAAGTCTCACTTCCTCCCACAAAACACCTGCAGGAGGAAGTAACAGACCACGCCTATGGTTCAATCCGGTCTGACCGCCAAAGGTTTACTTTTCGACCAATGTGTAGATGTCACGCAAGCCGCGTCCCTGCTGATCGTAGTCGAGACCATAACCAACGATGAAGTCGTTGGGGATACGCAGTGCTGCATACTCCACGTCAAGAGGCACGGTGAGCTTGCCCGGCTTGAGCAGCAATGTGCAGATACGGATACTGTTGGGCTGATACTTCTTCAATTCCTCCACCATGTGCTTCATGGTGCGGCCAGTATCGACGATATCCTCCACGATAACGATGTTGCGTCCCTTGATATCAGCGGACAAGCCTATAACTTCCTTGACGACGCCCGTAGATTCCGTCGCCTCATAAGACTGGAGGCGAACGAAAGAGACCTCGCTCGGAATAGTGATGCAGCGCACCAAGTCCGCGGCAAAGACAAACGAGCCATTGAGAACGGCCAAAAAGATGGGGTTTTTACCCTGTAAATCGTGGTTGATGCGATCGGCTACGGCACGAACGCGCTGCTGAATCTCCTCCTCGGTGATGGACACCTCAAAGGTTTTGTCCTTGATTGTTACTCTGCTCATGACATTGCGTTGATTATTTTGCGCAAAATTACGAAAAATAAAGCAAACAACGGTCCTATAATACGACATTTTTTTGTAATTTTGCATCGTCATGAAGATTTTCACAAGCACCCAACTCCATGAGTTGGACAAATACACGATAGAAAAGGATCAAATCAACTCGATTGACCTGATGGAGCGTTCGGCGAAGGTCCTCACTATGGCCATCACCGAAGAGTGGACCGACCGCACGCCAGTAGTCATCTTTGCCGGACCGGGCAACAACGGAGGCGACGCCCTGGCCGTAGGGCGGCTGCTGCTGGAGCGTGGCTATCATGTGAAGATCTACCTCTTCAACACCTCCAAGCACCTCTCCCCCGACCGTGCGGCCAACCTCCAGCGACTTCGCGACGACATTCACCCGAAGATGCTCACCGAAGTGACGACACAGTTTGACCCACCCGAGCTACCGAAAGGCACTGTCGTCATCGACGGCCTGTTTGGCTCAGGCCTCAACAAGCCACTCACAGGCGGTTTTGCCTCGCTGGTGAAATATATCAACCAATGCCCCGCCACCGTTGTCAGCATCGACCTGCCATCGGGACTAATGGCCGAGGACAACACGTTCAACGTCCGTAGCAACATCATCCGTGCCGACCTGACGTTGACGCTCCACCAGAAGAAACTCTCCTTCTTCTTTGCCGACAACCAGCAGTTTATCGGACGCGTGCGGGTGTTGGACATCAGACTGAGCCAGCAGTATGTGGAACAGACCGACGCGCGCTACGCTCTGGCAGAAGAGGCGCTGATCCGTGCGCACATCCGCCACAGAGGCGAGTTCGTCAACAAAGGGATGATGGGACACGCCCTCCTCGTAGCTGGTAGCTACGGTATGGCTGGTGCCTCTATCCTCGCCTCACGGGCTTGCATGCGGGCTGGTGTGGGCAAACTCAGCGTAGCTACCCCGAGGCTCAATAGCGCCATCATGCAGATCAGCGTGCCTGAGGCAGTGCTCCGCATCGACGAGGACAATGCCGTATTCTCGGAAGCAATCGACGCTACCGACTACGACGCCTTGGCAATCGGACCAGGACTGGGTCAGCAGGAGACGACCGCCATCGCCATGATCACGCAGATCAGACGCACACAGTGTCCCATCGTGGCTGATGCCGACGCGCTGAACATTCTCTCTGGCCACCGCACCTGGATGCAGCAGTTGCCGAAGGGAATGATCTTGACTCCCCATCCGCGCGAATTCGACCGTCTGCTCGGAGCAACACCAGGCAGCGACTACGAACGACTGCAACGGTGCTCCGAAATGGCCAAATCCCTTCACGCGTACATTATATTAAAAGGACACTATTCGGCGCTCTGTCTGCCAGACGGGCATGTGATCTTCAACACAACGGGCAATAGCGGTATGGCGACGGCAGGAAGCGGCGACGTGCTCACCGGCATCCTCCTCGGCCTACTCGCACGAGGCTACCAACCCGCAGACGCAGCCATGATGGGAATGTACCTCCATGGACTGGCAGGCGACTTGGCTGCCAAGGCGTTGGGAAAAGAGAGCCTCATAGCCAGCGACCTCATAGAATACCTGCCTCAAGCCTTTATGAGGTTGTCGGAGTAAATGGATTCCACATGGGGCTGTCTGTGTAATCGGATTCCACATGGGGGTTGCCGGACTAAATGGGTCCGCCATGAAACTGGCGGATCAGAACGAAGCTTCACGAGACAACTGAAAACACAGTAGCCCTGTAGGGACAGAATAGAAACGACCCATACAACCTTCGCACCTATTAGAAGTCAACCAAAAGACTTCCTCGTTGCGAGCGTTGTATGGGTCGTTTGCGTATTACTATGATCAGAGACAAAAGAGAATTAGGACAAGCCCCTATCAGGATAAACCCAATAGGGGTAAATCTGCTAATTCTTTCTTAGTATCCAAAGGAGCGGATCCTACTTTTTCTCCTCTCCCCAGCCCTGGGAACGAAGTTCAAACTCCTGGGCATCGCGCATGATCAGGTAGCGACCAAACTGCTCCTTGGTGATATAGCCGATCTGGCGAATGCCTTCCATAGACTCTATCTTCTCATGATCTCCGATGGGGACGGTAAACAGAAGTTCATAATCCTCACCTCCGCTCAAGGCGGCAGTAGTAAGATTCATATTAAACTCCTCGCAAGCCGCCGCCGTCTGGTAGTCGATGGGGATGTTCTTCTCATAGACACGACAGCCACAATCGCTTTGCTCACAGAGGTGGCGAAGCTCCGCAGCCAGTCCATCTGAGACATCCGTCAAAGACGTGGGACGGACGCCAGCTTGACGGAGCAGTTGCAAGACGTCTCCACGCGCCTCGGGCTTCAACTGTCGGTCGATGAGGTATTCCTTACCCGCAAAGTCGGGCTGAAAACCCTCTATGGCCGCACAATTGTTTTGCAAAGCCTGAATCTTCGCCTGATCGCCTTCGGCCTTTGCCTGACGCATCTCCTTGTTGTATTCGTCCACCTGCTGATAATAGACAGACTTCTCGCGCTCCAGGATCTGCAGTCCCATGTAGGCAGCCCCCAGGTCTCCAGAGACACAGATGAGGTCGGTCTCCTTCGCTCCACGACGATAGACCACCTCCTCCTTGGTCACCTCACCGACACAAGTCAGCGCAATAGCCAGACCTGTGAAGGAAGACGTGGTGTCGCCACCTACAATATCAACTCCCCACTTGTCGCACGCCTTTTGCAAGCCCTGATAGAAAGCATCCAGGTCCTCGACCTTAAACCGTTTTCCCAGGCCGATGCTGACAGTCAGTTGGCGCGGCGTACCGTTCATGGCAAAGACATTGTTGATCGTCGCCATAACCGCCTTGTAGGCCAGGTGCTCCATGTCAATGTACGTCAGGTCAAACTGGACACCCTCCATGAAGAGTTGCGAGGTGATGAGCGTCAGCTTATCGCCACTGTCGATCACCGCACAATCGTCGCCTGGCCCCATCAAGGTAGAGGCATTGTGTGTGGGAAGTGCCTTGGTCAGTCGATCGATCAGACCAAACTCCCCTATCTCGTTGATTTCCATTTCTGCTTTATATATACCTATATATATTTCTCCTTATATATATTATATGAGTAGGCCCACGTTCAGCCGACCATCCGTCTATGACCGACGAATCATCTCGCGCATGAGTTCCGTCATGTGGGGCTGAGCCGCATTGGCAGCCTCCTGCACCTCCTCGTGGCTCACCTCCACAGGCACGTCGAAACCACCCAAGTCGGTGATGACACTCACGCCAAAGACTCTGATGCCACTATGGCGCGCCACAATCACCTCGGGGACGGTGCTCATTCCCACTGCGTCGCCACCGAGAAGGCGATACATACGATACTCCGCCGGTGTCTCGAAAGTCGGGCCCTGGACGCCCACATAGACACCATGCTGGAGTTTGATACCCTTCTCGCGGCCAATCTCGTCGGCCAGTGCCACCAGTTCGTGGTCATAAGCCTCGTGCATATCCGGGAAGCGAGGACCGATGGGGTCGTTCTTGCCACGCAAGGGATGCTCGGGGAAGAAGTTGATATGGTCCGTGATGACCATCAGGTCGCCCACATGGAAGTCGGGGTTCATACCTCCCGAGGCATTGCTGACGAAGAGCGTCTCTATCTCCAGCGCACGCATGACGCGCACCGGGAACGTCACCTCCTTCATGGCGTAGCCCTCATAGAAATGGAAACGGCCCTCCATGGCCATGATGTCCTTGCCTCCGAGTTTGCCAAAGATCAGTTTTCCTGCATGACCCTCTACCGTAGAGACGGGAAAATGGGGAATATCCTTATAGGAAAACTCATAACTGTCGGTTATTTCTGAAGCTAATTGTCCGAGGCCCGTGCCCAAAATGATGGCGGTTTTTGGACTTGTGTGCATCCTTGCTTTGAGCCAGGAGACTGTTTCTTGAATTTTTTCGTACATAACTGATAATCTTATCATTGAATTTTTCTTCCTGATCCAGCATAAACTGGATTCTCAGCGGAAGGACATAAAGACACTTTTGCAACGCTTCGTTCAGCCCCTCGACACGCTCCAGTCGCGCAGCGTCCTTCTCCGTCGTGATGACGAGTTTGGGTTCCGGCAGACTTTCAAACACCTCGTTGATTCTCCGAATGTCCTTGGCCTTGAACGCATGGTGGTCGGGGAAGGACAGCGGCGTGATGAGGCTGGAGGGTTTGACAGGCTCCATTGGCCTTGTGGCGATGTCGAGCGGGCTCCCCGTGACATAAGGCGTGAGATCCAGCTCCATTTGTCGTGGCGAGGCAATGCCCGTGAGCAGCAGCACATGGTGGTTGAGGATGCTGTCGAGCGTTCTTTTTTCTTCTCCGAAGAGCCTGTGGAGCTCATCGTAGGCCAGACACGAGAAATACAACTCCTGGTAGGGGAAGAGATTCATGGCCTTCGTCAGCACCCGGTAATCGACCGGCTTGAGATCGGGCGGACACTTGGTGATAATCACGATGTCGGCACGGTCCTTCCCGCTCTTCGGCTCGCGGAGCCTTCCCGCGGGCAACAACTCATCGTAGAGGATGAGGCGATGGTAATCGACGAGCAAGATATTGATGCCCGGTTTGACATAGCGGTGCTGGTAGGCGTCGTCGAGGAGCACGACATCGGTGTCGCAAGTAGCCTCATCGGAAGTGAGGCGATCGATTCCCTCGCAGCGCTTCTTGTCCACCGCGACATGGATCTTCGGAAACTTGCGCTTCATCTGGTACGGCTCGTCTCCTATCAGCCTCATCGGCGTGTCGTCCTCTGCCAGCAGATAGCCCCGGCTCTTGCGCTTATAGCCCCTGCTGAGCACCGCCACCTTTGCCTTGTCCTGCAACAAGCGGATGAGATACTCCACATGCGGCGTCTTGCCCGATCCGCCCACGGTGATATTGCCCACCGAGATGACGGGCACACTGAAACTCCGGCTTCGGAGAATGCCCAATTCGAAGAGTTGGTTGCGAAAGCCCACGCCCAGCCCGTAGAGCCAGCTCAGGGGGCGCAACCAGTCGTATATTTTGATGAAATCGCCTTCCACAACACTTTTCGGAGATTAGGAGAATTAATGAATATTCGGTTCGAACGGCAGACGTGCCTGGAGCGGATTCTGCGCCTGGAGGTCTCTAATGAGGGCAAACGGCTCATAGTAAGCACCCAGCGACTGCCGCATCTGCTCGTCGAGATAGTTGCCACGGGCTGCTCCTGGGAGATCGAGCAACTGCGAAAGGTAGTCGGGGAGCACCGGATAGGCAGAGGAATGCCACTGCGTGAGCTTCGCCAGTTGGGCCGCCTTGCGCAGAGCCACCTCGACGCCACCGAGCTGGTCGACCAGGCCAACCCTCAGGGCGTCCTGTCCCAACCACACATGGCCCTGGGCCACCTGCTCCACCTGGTCAACCTTGAGACGGCGGCCATCGGCCACACGCTGACGGAAGAGCTTATAGCCACGGTCGATATACGACTCCAGGTGGCTGAGCTCATCGGCGGTGAACGGACGCGAGCGCGTACCAAAGAGCGCATATTTGTTGGTTTTCACCTCATCAAACTTCAGTCCCAGTTTTTCCCTGAGCAGTCCGCTCACATCGGGGAACATGCCAAAGATACCAATGGATCCGGTCAGCGTATTGGGCTCAGCCACAATCCAGTTGGCCGGACAACTGATGTAGTAACCACCCGAGGCAGCATAACTACCCATCGAGACGACGACGGGCTTCACCTTCTTCAGTTCCATTACCTGGTGCCAGATCTGCTCGGAAGCATAGGCCGATCCACCGGGGCTGTTGACGCGCAGCACCACAGCCTTCACGTCCTTGTCCTTGGCGAGATCCTGCAAGTCGGCACAGACCTTCTGTGCGTCGATCACACTCTCGCGCGAAGGCATGGCTACCACACCATCGACGATGTCGCCCACAGCGTAATAGATGGCGATCTCGTCGCCCTTCTTGTCCTCAGGTCCAGCAGCCAGCAAGTCGGACATGCTCACCTGCGGAATCTCGTCATCGGGCGAGAGACCCATTTTTTTCTTCACCGTCTGGCGTACCTGGTCCGTATAGAGCAGTCCATCCACCATCCGCATCCGCACATAGTCCTGGGGAGCAGCCAGCGAGACGAGGCTGTCGGCGTAGGCATTAAGTTGCTGAGCCGTGAGGCTGCGGCTCTTGCCCACGGCGGAGACAACGTTCTGCCAGATACCCGTGAGGTAGGTCGTGGTCTGCTGGCGGTCCGCATCGCTCATCTTCTCGCCCGTAAACATCTCCGTGGCGCTCTTGTACGTGCCAACCTTTGCCACCTGCATGCGGACATTGAGTTTGGCCAATAGGTCCTTGACGAAGACCGGTTCAGATCCCAGGCCGTGCCAATCGACTTGTCCCTGCGGATTGAGATAGACCTTGTCGGCCACCGAGGCCAGATAATAAGCCCCCTGCGTATAGGAGTCGCCATAGGCGATGATCCACTTTCCGGCCTTGCGGAACTCCTCCAGTTCGCGACGGATGGCAGCGAGCGAGGCGTAGGAATCGGGGCAAACGCACCCGCCTCGATATAGATACCCTTGACTTTATCACTCTCCTTGGCTTGGCGGATGGCCTCCGTCATCGTGGCAAGTCCCAGCTTCGGGATTCGGTCGCCGAACAGCGAGGCGAGCACGTCGTCGTTGGCCCGCTCCGAGAGCGACCCCGTGAGCCTGAGCACCAGTACGGAGTTGTCCGCCACTGGAGCCGTCTCGCTCTTGGGAGAGCGCCATGCCCACCAGGCTGACCACCATGAAAAAGCCCGTGATGAAACCTACAAGCAGCACACCGACCGCCGTAGCCAATACGTTTTTGAAAAAGTCCTTCATATACTAACAATCTGTTTATTCCGTGTAACCATTCGTGCCGGCGAGCGAGATTCTATGTGCCGAAATCACTTCTGCCACGAGACGCTGCCAGCCCTTGCTGCGAACCCTAACCCGACCATAGTGCAGGCGGGCGCATCTCCTTTGCAAAGATAGCAATAAAAGACGGTATCTCAAAATTTATGCCATTACAATTCCATTTTTTGTGCCATCTGCTTGGTATAATGGGAAACATTTGGTACTTTTGCAGCCAAAAATAACTCAAAAACAATTGACGGCTGACAGCCAAGACAATCATGACAAATGAATCTCAACAGCGGGAAGACCGCGCGTCGGGCAAGAAATCGGGTCTCTTCGGATGGATTCCGAAAGGCTTGACCTGCCTACTCATCGTTGGTGCGCTCTTCGGTTACATCGGATACCGAATGGGTGCTGCCCCCATGCTCAACACCGTGATGCACACCGCACACGACCTTCTGCTCAACACTTGCTTCTACCTCATGGCCATCTGTGTGCTCACGGGCGCGCTGGGCAAGGTGTTTGTGGAGTTTGGCGTAGTGGACCTCATCGAGAAGATCCTGCGCCCGCTCATGAAGCCTGTTTTCAACCTTCCGGGTGTGGCCTCGCTGGGCGCCGTCCTGACCTTCCTCAGCGACAACCCCGCTATCATCACGCTGGCCAAGGACACCCACTTCAGTGGCTACTTCAAAAAGTTCCAGTACATCTCCCTGACCAACTTCGGTACGGCCTTCGGTATGGGCCTCATCGTGATCGTCTTCATGATGGGACAGGGCTACATGATGGAGCCGCTCATCGGTTTCTTCGGCGCCTGCACGGGCTGCGTCGTCTCCACCCGCTGCATGCAGTATTTCGTGCTGAAAGCCTATCCTGCCTACCGCGAGGAGAACGCTCTCGACTCCCAGAAGTTCAAGGAAATGCCGGAGAAGGTGATCCACGAGGAGGAGAAATCGACCTTCCTGCGCACGCTCAACTCGCTGCTCGACGGTGGCAAATCGGGTGTGGAGGTAGGAATGTCCATCATCCCGGGTGTGCTGATCATCTCCACGCTGGTCATGATCCTCACGTTTGGCGCAAGCAAGGACGGCACCTTCACGGGCGCAGCCTACGAGGGTATCGAGCTGCTGCCGGCCCTGGCCAACAAGATCAACTTCATCCTGGAACCGCTGTTCGGCCTGAACGATCCTCACCAGATCGCCTTCCCCATCACCGCCCTTGGTGCTGTGGGCGCTGCACTGAGCTTGATTCCCAACTTCGCTGCCCAGGGCTGGATCGACGGCAACGCCATTGCTGTCTGCACCGCCATCGGTATGTGCTGGTCGGGCTACCTCAGTACCCATACAGCCATGCTCGACGCCATTGGCTATCGTGAGCTGACCTCCAAGGCTATTCTCTCCCACACCATCGGCGGTCTCTGCGCCGCGCTGATGGCCCACTGGCTGTTCATGCTCTACCAGCTGGTGGCTTAGCCACCCTGGCCACAGGCTGCCGCCGAGGCTCGACAAGCCATCATCGGCGCTCCACTGCCAACTCGCTACACAAAGCCGCACCTATTGATTGGACGTCAATAAGTGCGGCTTTTGCTTATCCCCCTGTCTGTGAGGACGGCGTCAGACGAGGCCCAGCTTCTCCAACTTCTGCTGGCAAGCCAAGGCACGGCGGGCCTTCTCCAACATATCGGCGTGGTCGAAAGCCAAAGGCGGAAGATCGTCGAGGGAAAACCACCGGGCGCAGGCCGCATCGTCGCCTCCCACCACCTTCTGGCAGTCGATCAACTCATAGTAGGCGATACTGATCGTGCGCCCTCGCGGATCGCGGTCGAGGCGGGTGAAGGTGTGAAACTGTCTGACGTGGTCCAATTCCAGTCCCGTCTCCTCCTTGAGTTCTCGCAGCGCACCCACCTCGGCGGTCTCATCCATATTGAGAAATCCACCCGGAAACGCCCACTGACCCTTGTAGGGATCTCTGCCCCGCTGTATCAGAAGCACCTTCATCTGGGAATCCACCATCGCGAAGAGGACGACGTCGATCGTCACCGCTGGGCGCGGATACTTGTAGCAGTAACCCTGCTCTGTCTTGTTCTCTTCCATAAAATCAATTCCTTGAACTTATTTTTTTCGTTTTGGCCGGCACCATCTCCACCCGGATCTTGCCCACATAGACCGCATGCTTGCCGTTCTGATCGACCGGCACCTCACGCCCTGCTGGGTCCTTGACATACTGCATCGGCGGAAATAGCTATGGCTGTGTCCACCCAGCACCAGGTCTATGCCTTCCACGGCCGCTATCACGTCGTCGTCGCTCACCTCCTCTATCTTCCATCCGAGATGGGAGAGACAGATGATCAGGTCGCAATGCTTGGCCCGCAGCGTCTGCACCATCTCGCGGGCGCGGCTATCGGGTCGTGATAGCGAATGGGCTCAAAGTTTTTGTGATCGACCAGCCCGTCGAGCTCGGGACAGAGTCCGAAGACGCCGATCTTCAGTCCCTTGCGCTTGAGGATGACGTAGGGTTTGACGAGGCCGTCGAGCTCCGTACCCGTGAAGTCGTAGTTGGCACAGAGGATGGGAAAGTTGAGGCGGCGGAAGACCCGTGCCATATTGTCGAGTCCGAAGTCGAACTCATGGTTGCCGATGGTTCCGGCGTCATAGTGCATGAGGTTCATCAGTCCGCTCTCCACATCGCCCTTGTAGAGAGTATAGTAGGCCGACCCCTGCGAGAAGTCGCCCGAGTCGAAGAGCAACAAATCGGGATCCTTGGCACGCTCCTCCTTGATCATAGCCACACGCCGCATGAAGCCTCCGCGGCCCGCCGTCATGGTGTCGCTCAGCATCTCCGAGAGCGGGAAAATCGTGCTATGTGTGTCGTTGGTATGAAGGATGGTCAGCATCTTCTGTTTCTGCGCCCATGCGCCCACGGAGGAGCAAAGCAGCAGGGCGACAATGAATATGGAGTAAGTTTTGTTCATGAGTCTTGTCGGATATGATCAATTATTGGATGACGATTCGGCCCTCGCGGCGCGCATCTACCTGCTCGCCCTTACTGGCCTTCTCCTGGAAATAGCGCTCGATGACGAAACGACTGTTGTTCTCCTTTCCGCCCGGCTCGTGGACGTCGGTCTTGCGCTTGAAAGCCGAGAGCTGGTCGTTGCCCTGCGCCACATAGTCGAGCGTGGCTATACGGTAGCGGCCCTGAGGATCTATCTCCTGACCGTGGAGCCGGGCCGCGATCAGTTGTCCGTCCTTGGTGATGGTCAGTTCCACACCGTGGCTCACGCCTTCGCCACCGCGGTGGGCTATCTCGCGGAAGAGCAGCAGCAGGTCTTCGCCCGTGAGGGTAAGGAAGCAGATCTTGTTCTCAAACGGGGCGACATTGAGGATGTCGCCCTTGGTCACCTTGCCTGCCGGCAGGTTGGCCCGGATGCCACCCATGTTGTACACGCCCAACTGCGGTTGCTCGCCAAAGTTTGTTCCCGCCCAGACCATGATGTCGGCCAGGAGGTTGCTCAGTTCGCTCTCCGGTCGGCCCGTGGCCATCTGGTGGGTTGTCTCCCCTACCACGGGGAACATCAACGAATCGACCTCCCGCTGGTAGGGAGCGATGAAAGCCATGGCCTCGGCGTCGGGACGGGCGTCGTAGCGCGCATCGACCACGAGGTGCGAACGATCCATCGAGGCTACTTCGTAAGGACTGGAACAGGCCGCGAGGGCGAGGAAAGATCCTGCCACACAGGCCGTCCCCATCAGAAGACTAGCGATTTTCTTCATATTTCTATTTGTATCTATATGTATCTATATCGTTCGTGTCTGTTTGCGAATAAGCCGCTGCAGGCCACCAACCTACTGGCGATCGGGGAGGCTGCGTTGTCAGCTTTTCTGCAAAGTTAGCCAAAATAATTCATCCCGAGGGTCTGTTGTGAGGAATAATTTGTGTTAAAGGCGCATAATTTCCCACGCCATCCACTTTTGTTCGTCATTTTTTGCGTACCTTTGCACCCGCTTTTCGGCGGAACCGCTGACCATGGAAGAGTCATGAGCCACGTTACGTTGGAGCAACCAATAACATTAAACTGTACAAAGAAATGGATTTAATCAAAGTTGCAGAAGAAGCATTTGCAACCGGCAAGCAGTTTCCGGAGTTCCGTGCCGGTGACACTGTAACCGTCGCTTACAAGATCACCGAGGGTAACAAGGAGCGTATTCAGCTCTACCGTGGTGTCGTGATCAAGATCATCGGCCATGGCGAGAAGAGACGTTTCACCGTCCGCAAGATGTCTGGTACGATCGGTGTGGAGCGTATCTTCCCGATCGAGTCTCCGAACATCGACTCTATCGAGGTGAACAAGCGTGGTAAGGTGCGTCGCGCCAAGCTCTACTACCTGCGCAACCTCACCGGTAAGGCTGCCCGTATCAAGGAGAAGCGTACCGTCGCCGCCAAGTAAGCAACTTGCCAGTGCAAACGGCCATAGGCCAAAAGAAATAAGAAAAGGCTCGTCCTCATTGCAGGGCGGGCCTTTTCTTATTGTGTTTTCGGGGACTGGTCCTCAGAATGGCTTTTGAAGTCGAAGGCTGGTTGCCATTCCGAGGGACCAGATTCAGTCCTTGTAGTTGAGCGCGGCATCATTGGTGCCGTGGAGGGCCTTCTGCAGGTCCTTCCAGTCCTGGAAACCTGCGAAGAGGGCGAGGCGGTCGAGGGTGCGCTGCGAAGGCTTCTCGGGTTTGGCCGCCGACACCCATTTCCAGAGCCTGCGGAGGGAATGGGGAGCCAGATGGATGCTCCGTGCCTCCAGCCGCTTCGACAAGCGCTCGAAATCGGAAGGTTGCTCGAGCCGGTCGGAGGGGCGACGGCCCCAGTCCGTGATGATTTTTTTTATCTCTCGTTTCATGTCTTTTAGTTACATAACTGCCCGCAAAATTACTGCAATTTGCAGACATTGCAAAATAAAATGCCACGAATTTTGGTCTCACCCTCATTTTGTTGACGACCAGCAGGCGGACAGGTGCCACGAGCCCCACGGCGACTATCTTGACGCATCAACAGGAAATCAAGACTTTTGGTGACAGAGCCGAACGCTTCGGGTCAAATCTTGGATAAAACTGAGAAAAGCCCTCAAAAACTTGCAGGAGTTGGAAAAACCCACTATCTTTGCATTATTGTTCAACGGAATAGAACCAAAGACAAAATAAAGAGTATGAGATTATTGAAAAGACTTACAGTTATCTCGCTGCTGATGCTGCCGTGCTGCTACGCCAGCGCACAGTCGGCCAACGGCGAAAGTATTGTCATCAGCGAGAATGCGACTGAGCTCGGCAAGGTCGATCTGAGCGAGGTAAACCGCATCTCCTTCACCGAGGAGGCGCTCTCTGTAGATAAGAAGGACGGCACCAACGAGCGCTACAGCTACAAGGCGACCGTCAGTTTCATCGACAACAGTACGGACGGCATTGGCAAGGCCGAGGCCGTGGCGAACAACGTGCGTGTCTATGCGCGCGAGAACCTTATATATATAGAAGGCGCTGAGCAGGGCCGCATAGAGGTGTATGCCCTCAACGGCACGCAGTGTCTCGCGGTGGCACAGTGGAACGGTCAGCCCGTGGATGTGAGCGCGCTGCCGAAGGGCATCTATGTGCTCAAGGTGGGCAACGCCTCCTTCAAGTTCAAGAAATAAGGACGGCCTGTCAAAGCACGTCTTTCTGGCTTAGACGGCACAGGCGCACCACGTCGCTTGTGCCGCTTTTTTGTAAACGAACATCATCAAAACAAGATAACGAACATGGAGTTTTTGAAGTTTGAACCACTACTGAAGCAGACGATTTGGGGTGGTGACAAGATTATCCCGTTCAAGCACCTGGAGAAGTCCCTCGACCAGGTGGGCGAGAGCTGGGAGGTGTCGGGCGTGAAAGACAACGAGACTGTTGTCGCCAACGGCGAATACAAGGGCTGGAAACTCAACGACGTGCTGGCGGAGCAGAAGGAGCTGCTGGTCGGCAAGGAGAACTACGCGCGCTATGGCAATTTGTTTCCCCTGCTCATCAAGTTTATCGACGCGCGCCAGCAACTCTCCATCCAGGTGCACCCCAACGACGAGCAGGCTCAGCAGAAGGGGCTGCCACGCGGCAAGACCGAGATGTGGTATGTGATGAAAAGCGACACCACGGCCTCCCTGCGCAGCGGTCTGAAGCAGCAGATCACACCCGCAGAGTATAAGCAGATGGTGGAGGACGACACCATCACCGACGCTCTGGCGGAATATCCTGTCAAGGACGGCGATGTTTTTTTTCTACCCGCGGGCCGCATCCACAGCATCGGCGCGGGCTGCTTCCTGGCCGAGATCCAGGAGACCAGCGACGTCACTTACCGCATCTACGACTTCAAGCGCAAGGACAAGGACGGCAACTATCGCCAGCTCCACACCGCCGAGGCTGCCGAATGTATCGACTACGACGTGCTGCCCGACTACCGCACCCACTACCAGCCGGCCAAGAACGAGGGCGTGGAACTGGTCCGCTGCCAGCATTTCACCACCTCGGTCTATGACATCGACGAGCCCATGCTCATCGACTATTCCGAGCTCGACAGTTTCGTGATCCTCATCGCCATGGAGGGCATTGGCACGCTGCAGGTGGATGGCGGCAAGGAGACCTCGCTCATAGAGGGCGAGAGCGTTCTCATCCCGGCTACGGCCAAAGAAGTAGTGGTCAGAGGCACGGTGAAGTTTCTCGAGACCTACGCCTAAGACTGCGAGGTTTCCCTTTCCCCTACAAATAGTGGACAGCTGCACGACAACTGTCCACTACTTGTTTTTCCTATTTTCCAACAGTTCACCCTGTTGTTTTCCCTTATAGAGGATTCTTTTGCTTCCTTTATAAACGCTCCTGTTGTTTCCTTTATAGATAATCCTATTGTTTCCTTGTTGGCTACCCGATTATTTTCCTATAGTTTTCCCAACCTTTTTCTGGCTGAGAAGGAGCCTCATCGGCGCGCCTTCCATTGCGCTGCCGCCACGGGCGAGGTGAAGAACACTCCCTGCATATCCATGCCTCCCGTATAGCGGATGGCGTCGCGGTTGGCCGGGATAACGGAGATTTCGGCTCGCCCATTGCTGAACACGTCGAGATAGACCTGGTAGGAGTCGAGGCGGTAGCGACACGTCGCCTTGATGCGGACGTGGCCCTCCTTGACCTGGGTTTCCTCGTAGCTGTCCAAGGGCGCGATAAAAATCATGCCCGGGCCTTTCGCCGGATCGGCCATATAGACCTGGCCGAAATAGGGCAGGAAGAATCCGATGGAGTCGCGTCCCACCTCCACGCCCCAGTCGTCGTTGAGGCGCACGCCGGGAGCCCGCTGCGGGTACATATAGTCGGCAAAAATGCGATACTTGCGCTGGGCAAGCCGCTGGCTCACGACCGAGGCCGTGATGCGGTCCTGCTCCGACTTACTGAGTTGGCGTCCCTCGGCGTCGAAGAGCGTCGTCGTGGCGCAAGAGACCAAGACCAATGCGGTCAAGGCAAAAAATAATAGTCGTTTCATTTTAATTCCTCCTATTTTATATTCCTCCTATTTTATAAAGCAATCGTTCCACCCACGCGGCCCACTAATCGTTGCCAATGGCTTCCACCTTCGGTGCAGTCACCTTGTCGATCTTGGGAGCAGCCACGGAGGGCTGCGGAGGAGCCGAAGGTGTAGGCACGGTCTGGGAGGGGTTGCGACCCCATCTCCTCCACGGCTTCCACATCCTGGTCCGTCGCTGGCATGGGAGCTAGGGCCTTGCGCTCCTTCTCCGTTCCGCGCGCTCCTTGGCCTCGCGTTCACGGTCGGCCCGCTGTGCCGAGTCGGCCTTCGCACTCTTCATCACGTCGCGCCAAAGATAGTTGCCAAGCACGTCGAAAGCGTGTCATAGACCGACTTATTCCGCCCCGTGGCTGCCTCGTCCATCATCTCTGGCGAGACCGGACCACGGCCGTCGTCGTTGAGGAGATAGACAAAGACGCTGCCCAGCAGCAGGATGGCCAGCAAGAAGAGGACGATGCGCAGAGCCCGGGAGGTCAGACAGCCCCTCAGACCGCTTTTATTGGGTTGTGTCATTGCTTCTTTTTTCTTTTCCTGCAAAAGTAAATGAATTTTGATGAAGCACAAAATATTTCCACTTGTTTTTCATTTTCTCGGCACAAAGAACGGCCTTTTAGGATGAAAAGTAGTAATTTTGCAGCCCGATTATGTACACACCAGTTTACAACAAGCGCCGTGTACTGAAGTTTAAGCAGTTCAACAACCACGGCTATTCCCTCTTTAGCGTCTTGGGCAAAGAGGTGATCATCGGCGTGCTGAGCGTAGCCACGCTCCGCTGTGCCGATGCAGCCGCGCAGACCACGTCCGTCGCCGTCGAACCCGACACGACGTGGCAGCGCACTGTGGAGATGAACGAAGTAAACGTCACAGGCACGAGGGCGCCGCTGACCGTACGTCAGCAAGCGAGAATGGTAACTGTACTGAGTCGCAGCGACATAGCGGCTGCGCCGGTACAAAGTGTCAACGACCTGTTGAAATACGCCACGGGAGTGGACGTGAGGCAGAAAGGCCCGCTGGGAGCGCTCACCGACGTGAGCATCCGAGGCGGCAACAGCGAGCAGGTGGCAATCCTGCTCAACGGCATCAACATCTGCGACCCACAGACGGGTCACAACGCGATGGACCTGCCGGTCAGCCTGGGGGAGATAGAGCGCATCGAGGTGCTCGAAGGACCCGCGGCCCGCGTCTATGGCACATCGTCGCTACTCGGAGCGATCAACATCGTCACGCGGATCGACGCGAAGAGCGGGGCGACAGCCCATCTCGAGGGCGGCAGCTACGGCTACCTGGCGGCAGGGGCCCACGGCAACATCAGTTTCCAACGCTGGCGCAACCAGCTCTCAGCCACCTACCTGCGCAGCGACGGCTACCAGCGCAGCAAGGCGGGATTGCTCAACAGCGACTACCGCACGGCGAAGGCTTTCTATCAAGGACAATATGACGACCCCAACGTGGCCCTGCGGTGGCAAGCAGGACTAAGCAGCAAGGACTACGGGTCGAACACTTACTATAGCGCGCGCTTCGACGACCAGTTTGAGCACACCCTCAAGACCTTCTTGTCGCTGAAGGGTGAGAACCGAAGCGGACAACTCCACTTCCGTCCGGCCATCTACTGGAACCACCAGGAAGATCGCTTCGAACTGATACGCGGGTCGGAGGCGAAAGTGCCCTACAACTACCACCGCACGGAGGTCTTCGGACTCAACCTCAACGCCTACTTCGACTGGACGCTGGGGCGCACGGCCTTCGGAGCGGAGATGCGCAACGAGGACATCCTCAGCACCAACCTGGGCGACCCGCTTGACAGGAAGCACGCCATCCACGGGACGGAGCGCTTCTACACCAACGGCCTCAACCGCACCAATCTCCAGCTTTTCCTGGAACACAACATCGCCCTCGGACCGCTCTTCGTCTCGGCAGGACTGACGGCGGCGAAGAACACGCAGGCCGACATGGACTGGCGGGTCTATCCCGGCATCGACATGAGCCTGAGGCTGGACAGCCACTGGCAGGCGTTCGCCAACTTCAACACCTCGCTCAGAATGCCGTCGTTCACGGAGCTCTACTACTCCGTCGGAGGACATAAGGCGGACCGCCACCTGACGCCAGAGGAACTGAGCGCCGTCGAGGGCGGACTGCGCTACACCAGCCGCGCCATCGAGGCGAAGGCGAGCGCCTTCTACAATCGTCACCGCAACTTGATCGACTGGATCAGCGACGGCGAGACCGACGAGACGGGCGGCACGCTGTGGAAGAGCGTCAACTTCGGCCACATCAAGGCCCTCGGCGTGCAGGCCTCGCTACAGGCGGACATGAGGCAACTGCTGCCGGGTCAGCACTTCTTCGATCGCTTCTCGCTGGGCTACACCTGGCTCAACCAGCGCGAAAACCTGCCCGAAGGCATCGTCAGCCAGTATGCACTGGAGTATCTGAAGAACAAATTCTCAGCTCAGGCCGACTTCCACCTCCTGCCGCAACTGGCGCTCCGCGTGGGCTATCGCTTGCAGCACCGCATGGGAAGCTACCTCGACGCCGACAACGTGCGCCACAGCTACGCCTCCTATGGTGTGCTCGACGCGCGTCTCCAATGGTCGGAACCGAGATGGAACGCTTACGTCGAGGGCAACAACCTGCTGGACAAGGAGTATCGCGACTATGGCAATGTGGCGCAGCCGGGCGTCTGGGTGGTGGCTGGAGTCGCCATCAAGATCTTTTAGCGCGGTGGAGCACCATCGTGATGTAGAATATACAATTATTAGGTAAAAAGCAAAAGGATGACCAGGCGGGAACTGGGGGGACTTCTCCCCTTCCCGCCTTTTCCTTTGCTTCACTTTACATTATAATTCTTTGTATCTCTTTGAAAAACACGCCTCTACATCTTTTCCCTTCTTACGCCGAAATACCGAAAATCAAAAACGTGACAACGTGACAATGTAACAATGTCCTAATGCAAAATAGAAAACGTTAAACGTTAAGATGTAAGTTCGGCGAATCGCCCACCCCACCTGCGCGTCCAGCTGATTTCCCATCAGCCTGAGCCAAGAGACCCCGAAAAGGAGTCATATCTTACCACCGGCCGTGTACATAAGTTACCTCCAAGCGCGGGCATAAGCAACCCTCGGCAAGGCCTCGAATGGTGCTATAGACAGAATCAAGAGGAGGGCAAAAGGGAAAGAAAAGAGAGAAGGAAAAAGAACAAAGGGACAAGGAAAGGCAAACAAGTAGAAAACGTGGCAAAAGAAAAATAGCAAGGAGAAATAAGACTAAAACTAATGATACTAAACTTTTTTCACACATTACCCCCCGAATGTAACTATTCAGCAATAACACCCCTTTGAGTTTTTATCAATAATCCTGATACAACAAGTAGGCGATAATTTATTGAAAACCAATAAAATATTTACACTTTATTTTTGGGCGTCTCGGATATTTTTTGTACCTTTGTATCTATGAATGAGCAAGTTACGGACATATCGCAAGCCTTGAAAAGGCTGACATCTGAGATGCAGTCGATGCATGAAGCCATCGATGCGCTACATACGGAGAATGCGAATTTGCGCCGTAACGTGGAAAGGCTTCGAAAAAGAAACCGCAGCCTGCGCAAGCGGCTGGAAAAGTATGAGAAGCCCGACAAGAATTCAAACAACAGTAGCACTCCTCCTCCAAAGAAAAGATGAAAGCCGAAGTGATTCGGCGCACAAAAAATCCTTGCGAAAAAAAGCGGCCTTAAACCTGGCGGGCAGCCTGGGCATGAGGCACACAACAGAAATATGACGGAAAAGCCGAATGTTGTGGAAGACTGCATGAGGATATTATTGTCGCGAGTGCGGTCGTGACTTGTCCGACATAGCGGGAGAGCTTGACTATGTAAGTCAAGTTGTGGATTTGCCAACGTTGGCGCCTGTCGTGAGAAATATCGCCATTACAAGAAGACCTGCACCTGCGGATGTTGCAATAGAGGATACGAGCCGCGCAAGCGGGGCAACCAGGTAACTTTTGGCAAGAACATCAGAGCCGTCGTGACCTACCTGAGCGTGGTGCAGTGCATACCTTACGAGCGACTGGCTTCTTTGATGGAAGAGGTGTTTTCTGTCCACATGAGCCAAGGCACCATCAAGAACATTGTGCAGGAGGCCATGAGGAAATCCAAGCCTGCCATAAAGCTGCTGGAAGACATGCTGAGGAAATCACCCATTGTGGGCTTCGATGAGTCGGGTTGCTACAACAACAAGAAATTGATTGGGCGTGGATAGCGCAAACAACATACTTGACGCTTTGCTTCCGTGCTGCCGGCCGCTCGTCAAAAGTGCTTTGAAGAGAGGTTCGGCGATGCCCTAAAAACATGGTGGCGGTGACCGACAGGCACAGCGCGTATTTTGCCCTTGACTTTTGAATCACCAAGTGTGCCTGGCCCACCTTCTGCGCGAGTTGGAATACTTGACAGAGCTTGACCCGAAACAGCAGTGGTCGAAAGAGGTGGCAAGCCTGTTTAGACAAGCCATTCATGAGAGAAACACTCGGCCAAATGAATTCATTGACAAAAAGAACTTGGCTTGACAAGCTTGACGATCTGCTGAAAGCCAACCTGCTCCACCTAAGATCCAACTTCGAGAGGCTTCGCAAGGGACTCGCAAAATGCAGGGATTACATATTCAACTTCTTGAAAAATCCCGCAATTCCACCCGACAACAATGCGAGCGAGAGAAACTGAAAACTGAAGATAAAGCAGAAAGTGTCCGGCACTTTCAGGTCTGACAATGGAGCAGACGCTTTCTTTTCCATACATTCCATTGCTGACACTGCAATGGAAAAACGGCCAGTCGCAACTGCAAGCCATCCATACCATCCTGTCGTTATAGGATGGTAGGAGGTGCGTGCCTACACTATTGCTGAATAGTTACCCCCGAATGCAATTTTTTCATAGATTTATTTGCACAATTGCTCGAGAAAACGTAAATTTGCAGCATAGAGCTTGTGCAACACGCTTTGATTCCTGAGACAATCAGATTCGATGCAACCTAAGATTGGAAATAACTACGGATTATTAACATTAAAAGAATAGAATTATGAAGAAGATTTTGATATGTGCGATAGCCTTGTTTTGCCTGACGACAAGTACCACGGCACAGACAGCTAAAGAGGTGCAAAAGCAGAGGAAGGAAATCTATAAGATGTCCAAGGAGGAACTGAACCAGAAGGCTACCAAGGACGCCCGCAAGGCGGCCAAGGAATATAAGAAGGAGGGCTGGAAGGCGGCTCCCGGCGCACTGCCCCTGGAGAAGCAGCTGGACCGTCTCTATCTGATGAGGATGGAGGTGGACGCGGATATGTATCCAAAATATCTGACGGGCGAGGCCATGAGCATCGCCGAAAGCTATGATGCGGCCAAGATACAGGCCATGGAACTGGCAAGGCTGAACCTCGCAGGACAGTTGCAGTCGGAAGTGACGGCCCTGGTGGAAAACTCCGTGGGCAACCAGCAGATGTCGCGCGAGGAGGCTGCCTCGATCACGCAGACCATCATGGAGTCGAAGGCTCTCTTCTCGCAGAACTTAGGCCGCGTGGTGCCCGTGCTGGAGTGCTACCGCGAGAAGGACAACAAGAACAAGGAGGTGCGCGTGGTGATCAGCTACAACACCGAGATGGCCACCGAGATGGCCAAGCGGCTGATACGCCAGGAACTGGAGAAGAAGGGCGAGCAACTCAGAAGCAAGTTTGACCAGATTCAAAAATGATCTACAGGATACTATCCATACTGATCTGTGGGGTGTTCTCCATCGGCTGCCTGGCTCAAAGGGTGAAGACGGTGGGTGGAGAATACACCTACGTGGCGCCCAAGAACATGTCGCCGGAAGAGGCTGAGCGCGTCGCCTTTGAGCGCCTGAAGACCAAGCTCATCGCGGAGGAGTTTGGCACGGTCGTCTCGCAGACCAACCTGACCAAGGTGGAAAACCAAAACGGCCAGTCGAACATCGATTTCTCCTCCTACGGAGGCAGCGAGGTGAAGGGCGAATGGATAGAGACGGTCAAGGGCCCACACTTCGAAAACGGATTTGTCGATGGACTGGTGGTGGTGAAGGTGTCGGCCAGAGGCAAGATCCGCGAGATCGTCTCCTCCAAGGTGGAGTTTGACTCGCGCATCCTGCGCAACGGCACGGAAGACCGCTACGAGGCCGACCGATTTCGCGAGGGCGACGATCTCTACATCTCCTTCGCTGCCCCCGTGGACGGCTATGTGGCGGCCTATCTGATCGACAACGAGAACACGGCCTACTGCCTACTGCCCTACAAGGGGCAGAAAGAGGGCAACGTGCGCGTGGAGGCCGGCAAGCGCTACGTCTTCGGATCGGTGGGCTGCGCAGCGCCGGAAGAGAAACCGATCGTGGACGAATACTTCATGACCTGCTCGCAGCAGCAGGAGGTCAACCAGCTCTATGTGATCTTCTCACCCAACGCCTTTTATAAAAAGGTGGACTGCGAAATCGACAAGGGGCTGCCACGGATGCTATCAGCAGAGGCATTCCAGGAATGGCTCTCGGCCTGCAGGATGAAGGATCCACAGATGAACGTCAGCAGAAAGATCCTCACCGTGACGAAGAAATAGGCTCGTCGCGCGCGAAAGTCCCTCTGATCCAAGAGGCCAAGGCCATAGGGTAAGAAAGGGCCGCACAGTAGAAAAATGCCCAGTCAAGACATAAGGACCAGACGATGAAAAGATACTATATCCTATTATTGGGCTTGTGCATGATGAGCAGCATCCAGGCACAGGACAACGACCCGCGCAAGGCTTTCGACCGATTCGCGCAGCGGTCGAAGCAGAAGTTTGACGACTTCCGCAGCAGAGCCAACGAGCAGTATGCCGAGGCCATGAAGCGGGCGTGGGAACGATTCAACGCCCAGCCCGCCGTGCCACGGCCCAAGGACGAGACCGTCCCGCCCGTCGTCCTGCCCGAGGAGGACCGCGACAAACCGATAGAGACGCGGCCCGTGCCCATCAAGGATGTGGTGACGCCACCCACGCCTGCTCCTCAGCCCGAGCCCGTCTCGCCTGTCGAGGAGCGTCCGCAGCCGAAGGATCAGACAGTAGGCTTCGTCTATTGCGGGACGAAACTCGAAGTGCGCATGAACGCCAGCTCGCGGCCCAGACTCTCCTCCTGCGACAACGACGCGCTGGCAGCAGCATGGAGCCGACTGGCCAAGGACGACGCGCTCAACAACACGCTGCGCGACTGCCTCGACCTGCGCCAGGAACTGCAACTCTGCGACTGGGCCTACCTCAACATGATCCACGCCCTGGCTCAAAAGGCCTTCGGGGAGAGCAACGAGGCCACACTGCTGACGGCCTACCTCTACTGTCAGAGTGGCTACCAGATGCGACTGGCGCGCAACAGCGAACGCGTCGTGCTGCTCTTCGCCAGCAACCACGCCATCTACAACAGCGGCTACTACCGACTGGAGAACACCAACTTCTATCCCTTCGGGGGCGAAGAGCCGCTGCTGGAGATCTGCGACGCGAAGTTTCCGAAAGAGCAGCCCATGTCGCTCCTCATCCCACGCGCACAGCAGTTGGCGCAGCAACCTTCCACGCCGAGGACGTTGACCTCGAAACGCTACGCCGATATCTGCGTGACGACGAGCGTGAACAAGAACATGATAGACTTCTACGACAGCTACCCGACCTCGGAGGTCAACGACAACTTCATGACGCGCTGGGCAATGTATGGCAACACGCCACTCGACGACCAGGTGAAGGCAGAGCTCTACCCCGCCCTGCGGGCCAAGATAGCGGAAGGCGGAGAGCTGGAGGCCGCCAACAAACTGCTCAACTGGGTGCAGACGGCCTTCGAGTATGAATATGACGAGGTGGTGTGGGGCCACGACCGGGCGTTCTTCGCCGAGGAGACGCTCTACTATCCCTACTGCGACTGCGAGGACCGCGCCATCCTCTACACCAGGCTCGTGCGCGACCTGCTGGGCCTGAAGACCATACTGGTCTATTACCCGGGCCACCTGGCCTGTGCCGTCGGCTTCGAAGGCCAAGTGGCGGGCGACTACATCCTCCTCGACGGGAAACGATTCGTCGTCACCGACCCGACCTATATCGGGGCCAGTGTGGGAATGACCATGCCGGGAATGGACAACAGTCAGGCAAGCGTCATCCTCCTGAAATAGTCCCCAGTGAAATAAAAAAGCTGAAAAAGGCGATAGGCCAAGCCAAAAAGCCGCAGCAACGGATCAATGAAAGAAAAAGAAACAAACCAAACAACGACAGGGAAACCGAAGCGCAGGGCCAGGTGGCGCCATCACGTGGTGGTGACGCTGCTCGCCGTGATCATCATGACCCTGTTGGCCATCATCACCATCAAGGTGGACTACCTGGCTCCCGTCAAGCGGGCCCTCGCCGGATTCTCCTTCACGGACGTCTATTACCAAGATAGAGACGGAGCAGCGATCCCGACACCTGCCGCTACATCACCATCGTAGATCTGACAAGAGTGACGGAACGGGGACAGATCGCCAAGGTGCTGAGAGACATCGAGGCCGCCCACCCGAAGGTGATCGGCATGGACTGCGTCTTCGAGGGAGAGGGCGAGGACATGGAGGGCAACAACGCCATCGTGGAGGTGGCGGAGCAATACAAGAACATCGTCTTTGCAAAGAAACTGCAGGACTGGAAGGGCGACAGCGTCGGCTACACCAAGGCCACGAGGTCTTTCTTCGCCGACTTTGTCGATATCACGGAGGGCACGGTCAACATGCCACGCCTGCTCTACGACAATATGAAGCGGAAATACCCCCTGGCGGAACGCTACAAAGGGAAACAATTCCCCTCCTTCATCGCCCAAATCTCCAACCGCTATGCGGACCGCGACCTCGTGAAAGGGCGCACCGACGACATCAACATCAACTTCTCTCCCACGGCCTTCCGGGTGCTGCAGCCCGAGGAGGTGAAGGCTCATCCAGAACTCATCGAGGGACAGATCGTCCTCTTCGGGTCGGTCTATGAGGAGGTAGATATGCACTGGACGCCCGTGGGCAAGATAGCGGGTGTGGAACTGCTGGCCTACAGCATCCAGAGTCTCGTGGAGCAGAAGGAGATCCACAAGGTCTCGGGGGCCGCGTTCTGGATCATCTCCCTGCTCATCGTCCTGCTCATCGAGGTGATGCAATCGCGCTACCTCAACAAGACGAAACACTCGCCCAACGAGTTTGTGCGCTACGTGGCGAGCTCGCCCTACGTGATGAACATCCTCACCTACCTCTTCACGACGGTGTTTATCGGAGCGAGCTTCGTCGTCTTCAGCAAGTATCACGTCAGTTTCAACCTGGCCTGGGCCTTGTCCACGATCGCTTTCCTGGGCCTGTCGCGCAATATGTACAATTCCCTGAGAGACTACTTCCAGTCGATCAAGGACAAGCATAAACAGTCAAAAAACATCAGTCTATGACAAGAATCAAATATCTTCTCCTCACCGCGATCTGCCTGGTCTGTGCGCAGGCCTACGGCCAGTCGCTGCTCGTATATCATGTGGTGGGACAGGTGAGCTACTGCGTCAACGGCGTCTCCAAACCGCTGGTCATGAACACGAAGGTGACGGCGCAGACAAGCATCACCGTGCCCTACGGAGGCAAGGTGGAACTGCTCAACGAGCAGAGCAAACAGCGCGTCACGATCAAGCAGCCAGGACAGGGCACGATCAAGCAGCTCTCGGCGGCCCGCGGCAACAGCGTCTCGCAACTGTCCGGGAAATATATCGCCTACGTCAAGAAGCAGCTCGGCAACAAGAACCTGGTCTCGCAGAAACGCTACACGGACTTCGTAACCGTGACGCGCGAACTCGACTCCGTGGAGGTGGCAGCACCCAAGCAGGAGCTCTCCTTCGCCGACCGCTTCAACCAGTTTAAGAAGCAGTCGGAGCAGAAGTACCTGAGTTTCAGACAGGAGTGCAACAAGCAATATACCGACTTCGTGCGCCAGGCGTGGGAGCGATTTGGTGCAGAGCCTCCCGTGAAGCGTCCCGAAGAGCCGAAGGTGGAGCCAGTGGTCTATCAAGACACGTTGGCCACATCGAAGTTTTTGTTCTTCGGCCGCAAGAAGAAGAAAGCCAACGTGAAGGGCGACGAAGCGACGGCCCGCGCCCCTCAGCGTCCTGAGCCCGTAGAGCCGATCGAGCGCGTGGCGCTCAGCGAGGAGGAGACGGAGTATGGAACCATGCCGTTTGTGTTCTTCGGCAACGAACTCTCGGTACACCTGGACGAGACGAAGCGATTCAATATCGGCGAAATCAATCCCAACCGCATAGCGGACATCCTGCTCTACCTCAGCGGATTGACCTACGACAACCTGGTCTGCGACTGTCTGGCCCTGCGCGACAACCACCAGCTATGCGACTGGGCCTACCTGCTGATGCTCAAGGGCATTACGGACCAGTTTTGTGGTGCTGAAACCAACGAGTCGGCGCTGCTCCTGGGCTACCTCTACTATCAGTCGGGCTACAAGATCCGCTTTGCCTCGGACGACAACGACCATCTCTATCTGCTCGTCGCCTCCAACGACGTGATCTACGACAAACCGTCCTACGTCATCAATGGCGAGAAATTCTACCCTGTCCACGACGTGGACGTGGCGCTGAACATCTGTACGGCGAAGTTTCCCAAGGAGAGCAATCTCTCTCTGCGCATCGACAAGGCGATAGAGTTTGACAAGTCGGCTACGGAGGTACGCACGATCACGTCGGAACGATTCCCAGACCTCCATATCAACGTCGCGGTCAACAAAAACCTCATCGACTTCTACAACGAGTATCCCTCGTCCTACACCAACAACGACATCTACACCTTCTGGGCCATCTATGCCGACACGCCGATGAACGAGGACGTGAAGACGCAGATCTATCCCGCCCTGAGGGAGTATATCAAGGGCAAGAGCGAGGCGGAGGCCGTCGGCAGCCTGCTCAACCTGGTGCAGACGGGACTGGAATATAAGTTCGACAAAGAAGTGTGGGGCGTGGAGGACCGTGCGTTCTTTGCCGAGGAGACCCTCTTCTATCCCTACTGCGACTGCGAGGACCGCGCCATCCTCCTGACGCGCCTCGTCCGCGACCTGCTCGGACTGGAGTGTGTCCTCATCTACTATCCGGGCCACATGGCCTGCGCCGTCCATTTCTCCGAGCCAGTCGATGGCGACTATTACACCTACGGCGAGAAGGACTTCACGGTCTGCGACCCGACTTATATCGGAGCGCCCATCGGCCGACAGATGCCCGACTTTGCCGACAAGGAGGCCACGCTGATCCCAATCAAAACAAAATAGCCCATCAACACAGAATCAGTCTGTCAAAACAAAAAAAGTCCATCCATATAGATCGGACGAAACCAAGAGAGAGAGCATCATAGTATTTTACCTATTAAAATAATTCAAGTTTCGCAAGTTCCTTAGCTTGCTATTTTTAGTTCATAAATCTGTATAAAATGCTGAAGTTTATCAGAACGGTTGATAAGAGCCTCGAAGATTTTCTCGTCCTCGATCTCAAAACACTGAGCAATCTCGCTGACAATGTCTACGATCATTCCCCAGATACGTTCCGTTATGGTAAGTTCCGCAGAGTTTCGGGTCACTTCACGGAAGAGTCCGCCTATAGTCTCATAGGAAGAGAAGCGTCTTGCCGTGGCAAGTATGTTGTACTGCATAGCTGTGATTGCGGTACATGCAATTTGGGAAGCAAAGTTGCGCATCTGATACTTGCCAAGCCCAAGATTGCCTTTGGCTATCCTTGAACACACTTCCAGAGACCAACGCATGGAATAGATGCAGTAGGCTTCCTTGAATACAAGTTCCGTGTTAGTTGTAATCAGTGCGTTCGATTCAGACTTCTTGTTCCTTTTTGGTAAAGAACAAGCGTACCTTACGACCAGCGAACTCAACATCCACGGTGACGTAGTAGCAGCCAAGGTTACGGCTAAACTTGCGTCCCTTCTTGGGATGGTCAAAAAGAGCAACGAGAGCCTTGGCGGTATAGTCCTTGCGGTTGTAATGGTACTTCGTCTTGCCCATCTTGATCATGCCAAGGTAGTGGCACTTGACATGGCGGGAGGTAACGAACTTGATAACCTCAGCGCAGGCGAACCAGCTATCTGCGAGGATGTAGTCAAAGTGTATTTTTCTGGAGATGAGACGCTTTATCATCTCTATCATGAGCGTAATCTTACTCTCGTCATACTCCTTGATACGCTTTGCTGTATGGCTGTCCTCGTTACGTTCCTTCTTGAATCGAGCATCAAGCTGCTTCTGCTTCAGGTTGTACGTCCCCTTCTTTCCTTTCTCACCAACAAGACAGAAGTCCATGAGCATCTGAGTCGCTCCGTCTGTAATGCCAAGGAACAACCCTTTGAAGCCGAGAATCATCTTGTGCTCAACATGAGAGAACACCTTTCCAATCATCTCTGTCTGGATGCCTCGCTTTGGATAGTCCGTATCGTCAACCATCAGACACACGGGAGTATTAGCATCCCTCTCTGTACTTGCCTGTGTCTTGCGCCAAAGCTGAATTGTGATATTAGCGAGAATCTTACGCCAGTCATAGTCCTCTCTGGAAAGAAAACGATAGAATACGTCCTTACCGCAGTCGGCAATGCCGCATAGGGACGAAGCTGAATAGTTAAACGCATTCTTGATCATGAAACAAGGAAACAACAACAATAGCTGTAGCACCTGCAGCTGCGAGTATTTGCAGTTGCATCTGCTTTCCTCTCCGAAGAGCCTTTTTCTCCGAGAGATTTAACATATGTGTTATGTCCATTATATGGTTCATTGCACTCGTGGCATCATTTTCTTTGAAATATTTGCCGATTTCTGAAATAAAACTCTTACCTTTGCTCATGGGTATGGAAGTATTTGTAATTTGTTTTTGGCTACTACAAATTTACAAAAAAATTGCTACATAGGCAAACTTCTATACCCTTTTGTTTTAGGTAGTTACGTTATATTTTATTAACTTGCGAAACTTGAATTAAAATAATTACACTTATGAAACATTTTTATTACTATATGGGACTCGCCTGCCTACTGGGTTGTCCGCTCCAACTTTCGGCGCAAGAGACAGAAAAGGCGGAAGCGCCACGCACCCATGAGGTGAATGTGAAACTGGACAAGACGCCAGATGGATTTGCCAACCACTATAGTGCGTTCTACTACTACAGCGGGAAGGAAATCCTCAACATGCGCAACTACCTCATGAAGACGGCCGACAAGGTGACCTCGCTCTACATCAACCCAGCCGGAGGTTCCTATGCTTTCATCGACAGCAGAAAGGAGAAGAACACGGTGATGGTGTACCGCCTGCTCGAAAAGGATTGGCAGATCGGCAAGGTGGGGACGACGAAACAATATAAGCCTACGGCCATCTGCTATTCGCCAGACGCAAGGTTTCTGTACGTGATGGGCAGCGACTCCAGGGTGCACGTCTTTTCCACACGCAAGACGCAGGAGGTCAACAGCTTTGCCATCAACGGCGTGGGAACACGACTCGACGCCAGTGCCAACGGCTACTTCCTCGTAGCCAGTTCGAAGGAGAAGATACAGATCATCAACCTCGACAACCAGACTGTACGCACCTCTATCCCGCTCCACACGGAACTGCGCGACCTGGCCTTCTCGTCCAACTGCAAACTGATGGCGGTACTGACGGCCAACGGAGCGTGCGACATCTACGACACGAAGACCTTTGAGGTGACGAAGCACTACGACGCTATGGGACTGGCGCGCAAATGTTTCTTCCACCCGGAGAACAAATACCTCACCGTCGTCACGGGCGACCAGCGCATCGCCTTCATCAACCTGTTCAACGACCAGGACCGACTATACCTGGACGCAAAGGAGGCTGGCGTCAACTATCTCAACTACTCCAAGACGGTGAAGAACGATATCTACCTGGCCTACAACACGAACAATAGCCTGGTCTTCACGCCAGTAGGATTCCTCACACCGAATCGCCAAGAGCGACTGAAGGACGAGCTCAACAGGAGGATGGACGATTGGATGGAGCGAATGGAGGGCGAGAGCCTCGATGACTACAACGCTCGCATGAACGAAGAGTCACGACTCAGACAGATGCGTCTCTTCGAAGCGGATATCGCCACGGGAATGGCAGGCAATATCTTGAGCACATCGGAGATAAAGATGGGCAACTACAACGCAGAAATGAGCATGTTGACCCTCGACTTCGACAACATGGCAAGCATCTACCTGACCGTACCGCTCAACGAACTGGAGACGTTCATGGACGTAAACGACCTGGAGTTTGTCAACACCAAGTATGGCCTCAACGAGAAGGACGAGTTTGAGATCGTCTATACCGAGGTGATCAACAAGCGGACGGGCAAGACTTATATCTTCGACAATACGGAACGCAAGTCGCTGGCCTTCCTGGAGGCAGACGACAACTTCGTGCCCTTCGAGCAACTGCAGGGAGCGAAGATGGAGCAACTCCTGCTGGAGGAGATCAAGAACAACATCATGCAGGAGGCACAGGACCAGAACTTCATCTCTGACCACACGAAGATCGACGTCCACACGAAGGTGATCAACACCACGGACGCCTCGGGAAAGAGCATCTACAACTATGATGTCGAGGTGTCCTATACCGTCGATGAGGAATATTCGGCCACGGACGACTTCGCTCCGGGTCGCTTCAAGTGTGAGGAGTCCAACGCGGCCCTGGCGATGCTGGCCATCGTAAAGAAAGCACTCACGGGCGACTTCTCGAAATACATGGTCGAGGGCAAGCAGGTGAAGGTGCAGATCACGGGTATGGCCGACGCACTGCCCTTCCGCCGCACGGTGGCCTACGACGGCTGCTATGGCGACTTCGACCAGGAGCCTGTATATAAGAACGACGAACTGACCAATATCACCGTCACCGAAGCCACGGGTATCAGCGAGAACGAGCAGCTGGCCTATCTGCGCGCCATGGGCGTGAAGGACTATCTGGACCGCAACATCCCAGCCTTTGGAAAGATGCGAACGACGTTTGACACCTATATCGAGGTTTCACAGAACAAGGGTGGAGCCTATCGTCGCATCGGCGTGAAACTCACCTTTGTGGACGCGCTCTAACCATCGAATTCTCATTAGATTGTGTATGAAAAAGGTTTTTATAGCCATTTCCCTATTACTCTTATCGTCGGGCAGTCGGCTGGCTGCCCAGACGATAATGGATTCCAATACGGCGTATAAGGAGTTTGTGCGGCTGGCCAACGAGGACACAGACAAGGTTCTGACCTACGACGCATTGTATCGTTGCTATGCTGCAACCTACGTCGTCATGACTACTTCGGAGAAGACGAGTTCCGAATATAGCCAGGCGACCTATAATATGACGCATATCCTCCCGTTCCTGCCCAATGCCGCGGCCTTCTACAGTCGCGGTATGAGCGCAGGCAACGCCGTGAAGTTTGCGCGCGCCTTTGTCGATGTGGCCAACTTGCCTGCCTTTGCCGACGGAGGCTACCGATCGCAGACGGCCTATGCGCAGTTGTCCTACTATGCCGCAGCCAGCCTGGTCAACCAGCGACAGTATGGGGAGGCCATTCCCTACCTGCAGTCCTACATCCGGTCGGGCGAGGACAAATACCGCAAGACGGTGTTCATCAACCTCGTCAAGGCGTGTGCCGCCTCCAACCAGTACGACTTGGCCATCGTCACGCTGGAGCAAGCCACGGAGAATTATCCTACCGACTACGACTTCGTCTCGGCGGCGGTGAACCTCTGTATCGACCACAACGACAACGAACGGCTGCAGCACTTTGTCTCCAAGGGACTCGCGCTCCAACCAGAGGACGCGACGCTGCTCAACATCCAGGGCAAACTCTATGAGGAGAAACGCGAGTTCAGACAGGCGCTCAGCGTGTACCAAAAGTTGCAGGATACGCATCCCAAGGCTCTGGACGTGCTGAAGCACCTGGCTATCAACAGCTATAATCTCGGTGTGGAAAACTACAACAAGACGCTTGAACTCAGGGAGGATCCCAACGTTCTCTTCTATGAAGCAGAGGCGAAGGAGTATTTCACCCAGGCCATCGACCACCTGCGCAACATCCTCATCAGCGATCCGCTCTCGCTGAAATACACACAGGCGCTGGCTGTCGCCTATATCTGTACGGGCGACAAGGAGAACTTCGGGCTGGTCAACTACAAGCTGGCTTCGATGGGCGGAGGAAAGATCGAGGAGAATGTCATACCGCGCTTCATCGACTTCGTTCAGGAAGCTGGACCCACCGTGGCGGCCATTCCAAGTGCCGATGCGGGCGGCCATCCGGAGTCCTTGGCGGAGGGTCAGCTACAGGGCATCCCTGCCTACTCGGCCTTTGCCGTGCCATTCATAGAGAGCCGTATCGGCAAATGGCAGGAGAAGGACCCCTATGAGACCCTGGATGAATACCGCAACCGCGTGACGGAGCAGAGCCGCGAGGAGAAACTCAAGGAGATGCAGCACCTCGCCCAGCAGGAGTTTATCAGTCTCTACGAGACGAGGGTGAACCTTCGCCATTTGGAATTGCGTCCCTACGACGCAGAGAATGAAGTGTTTCTCGTCACCTCGCCCGAGGTAGGCGAAATGATCATCCCGGTGCCAAGAAGCAATGACGAGGCCAAGATCTTCGCATCCAATTGGAACGGAATGCAGTTTAAGGACCCGAAGTATTTCATCGACAACGACCATCTTGGCGATAGCCAGCCTGACGATCATCACCTTCGGGCAAGCGCTACCAGTATGACAACGCCGCCGCACTCAACTACACGGTGACGAACGTCGATGTGCATTTCGACCCGATCAACGCGGATATGCTCGCTGCCAACAGTTCCATCAACCAGCAGACAATCAAGGAGCAGAACGTGAAACTGGGTTCTTCGGATGTTGATGAAAACATTCCCGAGACGCCGACCGACAACACGCGGACCTTTGCCGTCATCATCGCCAACCAGCACTATACGAACATCTCGGGTGGCGACGTGTTGCTGGCACTCAACGACGGATCGACAATGGCGAAATACTGCCACCAGACCTTGGGAATGCCGAAGGAGAACGTGCGCTACTATGCTGACGCCTCCTATGGCACGATGCTGCGAGCCATACAGGACATCAAGCAGATAGCGGCCTCCTTCCATGGCGACATCAATATCGTCTTCTATTATGCGGGCCACGGCATTCCTAACGAGCAGACGAAAGACGCCTACCTCCTGCCGACCGACGCGGACGGACTACAGACGGAGGGCTGCTACTCGCTCAACCGGCTCTACGACGAACTGGGTTCTACTGGCGCCAAGCAGATCGTGGTGTTCCTCGACGCTTGCTTCTCGGGATCCAAGCGTGGCGAAGGAATGCTGGCCATGGCACGCGGCATAGGTGTGAAACCGAAGCGAGAAGACCCCAATGGCAATATGGTGGTGTTCACCGCAGCCTCGGGAGAAGAGACAGCCTATCCTTATTCCGTCAAGGGGCACGGCCTCTTCACCTACTATCTGCTGAAGAAACTTCAGGAAACGCAGGGCGACGTCACCTTGGGCGAACTGGGATCGTATGTCTCCGAAAACGTGCGGCAGCAGTCGGCGGTGATCAACCGCAAGCCCCAGACTCCGACCTTCACTCCATCCTCTGCCCTCGCCGAGAGCTGGCAAGACTTGAAGTTGAGATAGCAAAACCCGTGTAGCTCTTCCGACCGAGCAAACAAGACTCCTTGGAGCTCAACAAGCAAAACTACTTGGAGTTAAACCCTGATCGGTCATTAGAAAATGACAAGAAGCGTTTTCTAATGACCGACTTGGGGTAAATATAACAACATATTTCTGAAATACAAGCTCATAGATGATAATATCCTTGAACTGTCCAAGCGCCTAAAGTTCCAGGCTCAGCAGGAGTCATTGACAGAAGCATGGAAACCATACATAAAGGATCCTGATACGGTCTATACCGATGCAAGTGCTACGAAAGTGCCATGCGTTACCCAACAGACGCAAAGTTGCTATGAGAAGGCGTAGAGAAGATACATACAATGTGTAAGGCAAGTAGGGAACTCGGCATTCACCGCATGAGGACAAAGTACCATCGACTCGAATTACGATAAAACTCCGACAAAGCAGAAGAGGACAACCTCAGAGGGCATACCCTCGTCTATAGATATTGAATTCTTAGAATCAAACGACAATACTGATAGCGTTGAATCTGTTCGTGTTGAAAAATCGCAAATTCCTAACATGACCCGAATAACGTGTTAAAAAATCCCCCAAACTGCGTTACAATGCCTTGGGCTTGTTGTCAAAGAGGCAATACGCTCCCAAGGCAGAAATAAGGTTCATGATAAAGTTGCTTACGGACCTATGGCGTGAGTGTACAATTTTGTTCTCCAACATGTCGTTGAGAGATTCGATAATCCACTCACCCGTGCGCTGCGGTTTCACAGATGCCGAAATTCACCACGGTCTACCAATTAATCATTTTATTTGACATAAAAGGTAAAAATGGGTAAAACTCCCTACTAGAACCACAGGAGGCATTAGCGGCAAAATCATGCCAAAAATAGTATATTGACTTCGTTGGGCAACGAAGTTATATTCATCGGCCTACGAAGTTATATTCATCGGTCTACGAAGTTAACTTCATCGCCCGATGAATATAACTTCATAAAAAGGGGTGAAAACCCCATTTACCCATGCTAATACCGCTACCTTGTCATTAATGACAAAAATATTTACATCAGCAGCTTTGAAAAAGGATTGCAGAGTGAGACCTTTTTGTTGGCACGGCTAAATAGATGGGGGAAATAGAAGGGAAGCGGAAGAAATTGTAAGGGGAATTCATGAGCTTAGCGGCCTGTGCTGGACGTTGAACTTAACCTGAAACTCGTGGATCCCATTATGGAATGAGTAGGCGATGGTCCAGTGGTGATAGTTGCAGATGCTCTTTACGATAGCCAGTCCAAGGCCGTTGCCTTTTTGGCTCTTCGTGCGGTAGAAGCGGGAGAAAACGTGATTCTGATCAAGGGCTGGGTCGGTGGACGTATTGGCGACGGTCAGGCGGTCGTCGTTGACGATGATCTTTACGAATGAGACCCGCTGCCCTGTCTTGTAGGTAATGGGGCTGTTGTGGCGGATAGCATTGACTGCAAGATTTGTGATCATGCTCTCAAGCAGCGGCTCGTTGCAATGGAGAGTGAGCGACGTATCGCTAAGTTCTATAACAACATCCATGCCAGGAGCGAGGGTTTCCATTTGAGGAATCACCGCCCGTATCTTGTCGCACAGGTCGATATTTGTCATTGCCGCATATTGATTGTTCTCTATCTTCGAGAGGAGCAGGAGGTTGCGGCTAAGACGTGACATACGGCACAACTCCTGATAGATTTGCTGTATCTCACGGTTTTGGCGTTCCGTAAGTTCGCTATCTTGAAGTAAATTGTCGAGCTTGCTCTGTACGACGGCTATGGGAGTCTGCAACTCATGCGACGCGTTCTCAGTGAACTCCTTCTGAACCTTGTAGCTTCTGACGCTTGCCGTCATTAATTCAGTCAACGTATCGTTGAGTTCGTCAAACTCCTTCGTACCCGAATGGGATAGCTGCGGCACCTGCCCGCTCTCCACCTTGAAAGTCTTTATTTCACGCAAAGTGTAGTTGAACGGACGCCACAGGCGTTGCGGCACATAGCGCATGATGACCAGCACGGCAATGAGAATGATGGCGATGATGGCGAAAAACTGTATGAGCAGACCTTCTATTGTGTCCCTCTCTAAGTCGATATCGGGATTGGTAATCTCATACTGTCTTACCAATTCGGCAAGGTCTTCAACGTAATAATTTGTTGTGATAAGGTAAAGCAAAGGTATTGCCAGCACCATCAGTATGGCCATGCAGATGACGAAGCGTGTCATCAGCCGTCGCGTCAATGTTGTCTCTTTCATTCTTTCCATTGGTAGCCTGTTCCATAAATAGTTTTGATGCAGTCTTTTACACCCGCCTTGGCGAGTTTTGCCTTCAGATTCTTGATGTGGCTATAGATGAAGTCGAAAGAATCCATCATGTCAGCCATCTCGCCGCTGAGGTGTTCGGCAATGGCCGCCTTCGACAATACCTTGTTGCGATTGCTGATAAAGAAAAGCAGAAGATTGTACTCAGTGCGTGTCAGGTCAATAACCTGACTATGCTGTGTGTGCGGCGAGGACGCCACATCTCCTACTGCTTGAACGGTCTTCTGCAACAAGTCTATCCTCAGACCGCCTGACTGTATAACGTTGTTTGCCGTGAATTCCCTTCGGCGGATAAGCGCATAGATGCGCATCGACAATTCCGGCAGTGCGAATGGTTTGGACAGATAGTCATCGGCTCCAATCTCCAATCCGCTGACACGGTCGTCGATGGAATCTTTGGCAGAAATGATTATCACGCCAGTGCTGCTGCGTCGCCGCCTTATCTCACGCAGTATGTCAAGACCATCGCCACCAGGCAGCATTAGGTCAAGCAGAATGCAATCGTAGTCGTAAACTACTGCCTTCATCTTTGCGTCGGCAAACGTGAAAGCCTGCTCGCAGAGGTAGTCTTGACTTTCCAAGTATTTGCATATACTGTCGCTCAGTCGCCGCTCGTCATCTATTATCAACACCTTCATGTTATCCATAACGGCAGAAAAGAAGTTATATTGTTGGGGTCAGAATCTTATTGAAGCCGCTGCGGCAAGTGCTAACATGGTGAAGGTGAATGTGCTCAGCATGAATGTTGGCTGTCGATCGGTTTGGTAGCTATTTATGACCTTTCCAAAGCGTTTGAGCACGAATGCTGCGATGGACCAACCGAGTAGAGCCCCACAGACTATGTCGCCGAGGAAATGAACACCAAGGTAGATACGAGAGTAGCACATCATCACAGTGAACGCAATCAGGACGAAACGAGTCAAGCGGTTGCGAAACACGTAGATGAGCATCGTGGTCATGCCTACAGTGTTGGCGGCGTGGCTTGACACAAACCCATTCATGCCACCACGATAGTCGTTTACGTAGTGCAGCAGGTTGCACACCGATGGGTCATGAGAGGGGCGCAGCCGACCTACCAACGGCTTTATAACACCCGAGGAAAGCTGGTCGCACAATGTGAGCACAACGATAAACGATACGACGAAGACCAGCTTTTCCCTCATCTTGCCAGGATGCATGGCGAAAACGGCGGCCAAGGCCGTCAGCTCAAGCGGGATCCACGTCAGCTTTTGGGAATAAAGATACCAGAAGCTATCGGCTGTTGACGAACCATCGTAATTCAATATGAGCATGGCCTGCTTGTCAATATGGTTCAGTATGGCGAGAGCGGCATTGACAAGAGCCGCAAGCAAAGGCAAGAACCTCCAAAGCAGCACGACGACGAGTGACGCAAAGATCAGCACCATCGCATCGCCTATAGTGATGCGCAGCTTCGCAGTAAAAGGCCTTAATTGCACAAAGAAAAGTGTTCTGTCCATATATTCCGCATTAATTGTCTGTTCAGCCGCAAAAATATAGGGCAAGTTTGTAGCCATTTTGAAGATTTGGCGAGACTACAAAATATCTACAGATTTGAAGCAAAGTTTAACTGTGAAGTAGGGGAAATCGATGACCAAATGCTGATAGGCATCAAAGTGCTTCGCGCAGCACTCCCCATAATGTTTTATCGGACAGCAATAAAAGTGGAATAAAAAAAAGAGACAGCCTCTTGCGAGAACTGTCCCAATGAAAGGAGGAGTGGTACCTCTTGGAGTTGAACCAAGGACACATGGATTTTCAGTCCATTGCTCTACCACCTGAGCTAAGGTACCTTTCAGCAAGTCGTTGTTTTTCGATTGCGGGTGCAAAGTTAGAGATTTATTTTTATCCCACCAAATATTCCCAAGAGAAAGTTTAAAAATTAACCCCTATTAACGGTTTAAACATTTTTCTCCTACTTTAAATGACCGATTTGCTCCCTTGATTCATCATATCTCGAATTAATAGTCGGACGGAGGAGTCCTGCGTGAAGATCGGGGAAAAAGGAAAAGACCCTATGGTAAGAATTGTAAGATCAGGAAAGAAGGGAATAATCCTCATCTTTCCCTATTCAATGACAAACTTTTGCTTGACGCTCTTGGCCTTGATACGGAAGGAGACTTCGAGCGACCGGGGCTCATCCTTCAAGCAATTTTCTGTGGAGAAGGTGACGAGGTAGTCTTGCCCATCGCGGCTGAACTGCAAGTTTTCGGCACAGTCTGATCGGAGGGTCGGCGTACCCGAGGGAGTGATCTTGCGACCATCATACTCCATCCACACGCGGTAAGACCCCTTGTCTATCTGCTTGCCGTGGAGAGAGATCTTCGAGGGAGCCTTCCTATAGAGTGCGGCAATCCCCTCTGCCCACGCCTTGCGGCGCTTGTCGAAGAAATAAGTCACACACTCCTTGATCTCCACGCTACCCCGGTCTATGTCCTCGATAGAGGAGATCGAAGAGAGGCGCGCATTGAGCGCCTCCGTCTTTTCTACCATCTCGCGGTCTATTTTCAAGAACTCATTCAGGTACTCATTGCGCACGCTCTCGGGAAAAGGATAGAGCATACAATACTCATAGGAGACCTCGTGCGTCTTCTTGTCCTGGCGTTTCTCCCAGTAGGTTGCCAAGGTGTTGGCCGCCGAGATATTGGTAAGGAAAGGCATGACTGCCGACTGCGTGGAAGAATTGTTGATAAACTCCTCCGTAAACTCCGAACCAGCCGTGGCGTTGACATTCCTGACATAGACACTCGACTCAGAATAGACATTGGTGGCAATAGAACTGATGATCTCCATGCGCAAAGCCTGCATGCAAGCCTGGCGCGCCTCTTCGAGCGTAGCCTTCTCGGCGCCAAGTGCTATCACCTCGTCACCACTCCGTCCCACCCAGTCGGGACGCCGCTTCTCACTACGGTCCAGCACCTTGTAGTCCTGGGCAAAGGCCGAGGACACAAGCACCGCCAGACACAGTATCATCCACAGTTTTCTCATCACTACATCGACTCTATGGGAGTATTCAACTCCATTTCCATTTCCTTCTCCCGCTGCTGATCCTCATACCACTTCGCAATACGCTTGCTTGCGGTGCGAACAAAGCGGACGATCTGAGGGTCGTTGACACGGATGCTGCCGATGAGTTGGTCCATCGCCTTCTCCTTGTCGCCCACCACATCGGTCTGCAGCGAGACGGATTGACTGTAATAGACGCTGCCGTCCACAGTATTCACCGCCGTGAAGGTGACTTCGGCAGAGAGCACCGTCACGTCCCGGACCAATCCCGCTGAACGTTTGGTATCCTTGACGTCGAGGTCGGCCTTGATGCCAAACAGCGTAGTGCCAGCCCCTGCGCCAACCTTGTTTTTGGCAATGATACGTTCCACCTTATTCTGCAACGCCAGTTTCTGCTGATCCGTCAGATGAGATCCTTCGGGCATGATCGCCACAAAGGTCACCGGCTTCTGACGCGTCTCTGCGCGATCCGTAGCCTCATCTTCCTGTCCCGACTGCGCCAGTACTAAGGCCGGCGACAGTAGCGCAAGAAGCAAGATCACATATTTCAAACATCTTCTCATAGGATCGGGGATTTGGATGATTACTTGAGGAATATTACCGAGGATTACTATCGAGGAAAACTACTGGATCGTGACAATCACTTTCTGGCCCATGACATCAATCTTCGCCAGATGATCATCGCCAAGAAGTTCGGCCATCTGTTTGCGCAAGGCCGCATGGAAACCAGAGGTTTTGTACGACTGCCCCTTCTCATCGAAGTAAGGCACACGCAGCGTCGCTCCCAGATACTTCTCACTGCTCATGCTGATCCGCTCGTTGCCATTGACGGCCACCTGTCGCAACCAAGCCTCGAAAGCATCTTTGAAGATCGCGCCATTGTCCAGTTCGTCCTCAAAGCTGAAGTCATCGACATTCTGATCAATGACCAGATTTAGTTCCACCTCCAAACCATTGATGGCAATGGCATTGAAAACATTCTGCAACTGCTGGAAGAACGAATTGCGCTGCTGCTGATTGGCCTTGGCCTTGATCGTCTGCTCCAGCACCAACAACGAGTCGCCACGGTTCTGTCCGATCAGTTTTGTGCTGGCCAATGTCGTGCTCGTGAAAGCCTCCACAGCCGTCATCTCCACCGTCACGGTGACAATTCCCGTGCTTCCCACAGACTGGTTGCACCTCACCAGGACTTTCACATCTGTGCCTGCATTCTGCAACATTTTCTCCACAGCCTCCGACTGCGATCCCTGCAAGAGAATATCGTTGTTTTGGAGGTTTTGGATCATCGCCTTGTAGTTCTTCGTCAGATAGCCCCGCTTGCAAAACATCATCTCCACACTCGACGCAGCCACACGGTTCATGGAGTTGCCCTCCAGCACTTCCATCTGATTCTCGTCCTGCCTCACAAACGGAACGATGGTGATAGAAGGGAGATTCGTGCGCGCCACGGTGCCTACATTGGCCCCCACCACGCCTGCAGCCTTCATCAACGGCTGCAGGTAGAACGTCGCCTCTACCTCAGCCCGCACCCTGCCATTCTCCTTGGTATATTTGCCCAAGTCCTGACAGTTGGCCACCACCGTAGCGTAGCGGTCCTCCTCAAACATGCGGCGATCGTAGTCCTCATCGACAATGGCCCACAGCGGCTGACCGTTGTTCACACCCTCCACACCCACATGGAGCAGGGTGTAGAGCGCCGACTTCTGCGCCATCACGAGCGCCTCCTTTTTGTTGTCTCCCAAACCTGAACAGCGCAGCGTCACCGTGTTCTTGGCTGAGGAGACCGAGACGACCTGCACGTCGGTGGAGTACTTACCAGCCTGCTGGGCAAACGCGGAGACCGACACCAGCAGGGTCCAAAGCAGAAAGAATGCGGTTTTCTTCATAGTGGAGTCTCTTTTGATGGTGGACGGCGACCACCGGGAGACAGGAGACAGCACCAGGGCTGCCACACTCCCGATGGTCGCGACCCACCTTTGCAAATGATAAAAATCCGATCTATTTAAATACCAGGACTATTAGATACCGATCTTGTCCAGCAGTCCCACCTTCTTGCGGGTCTTGACGTAGAGCGTGCCACCACCGTTGAACTCGGCAAAGATTTCCTCGCCACCCTTGGAGACCTTGCAGAGCGTCAGATCATGCGCCTGCACCTCGTCCACGCTGAGTTCGCCAATCTTCACCTGGATGGTACGCGTACCCACCGTCTTCTGCTTGAAAACCTCAAACTTCGTATCCTTGGCAATACCGTTGTCCGTGCCTGCATTGACATAGACCATGACGGCCTTGCCCTTGTTCGCCTTGTCGATATCCACAATCTGGCAGACGATGGGGAAGTTCTCCTCGATAAACTGGAAGAGCGGGTTGGCGGTGAGCACCGTCTTCGCAGACGTAATGCTCTCCACGGCAGACGCGAAGCCTTGCTCTGACTGTTGTCGCTATTGGAACCATCGAAGCTCATCTGCTTGGTACCCTTCACCGAACTGGTCTTGGGATCAATGACCTTGCCCGTGAGGGTAATCTTGCAACTGGCCGAACCCGAGTTGTACGAATAGGCGATATCATCCACCGTGAACGCCAGGTAGTACTGCACGCCCAGCTTCATCGACACGGCCAGTCGCTCGGCCACCATGTCAGATCCTGCCGTGACGTCGTCCTGCGAGTTGTGCTGGTCGATAAAGCTACTGGCTCGCTCACTATCCGAGGTGATCACGATCACACGACCCGACTGCGTGAGCGCCGTAGCAACCGCATTGAGGACGGTCAGTTTGTCACTACTGCTTCCTGCCGAGATCTTATCGACAAAGACGGTAGGCTTGGCCGTAGCCACAACCTCCTCATCCTGCGCATGAACTAACAACGTGGGCATCAAAAACAGCGCCCACATCAAAACAATTTTGGTAAGACTAGTCTTCTTCATTTCAGTATTTTTATTTTTTTTGTTTCAATTCTTTGTTTCAGTTTTTTAGGCTAATAAGTTTTAGGAAACGCCTGCATAAGCATTTTTCCTCACCTCTTTCACCCCTACTCCTTCACTCTCGGTTTCTTACAGACAACGAAACATTGGAGGCCTCATCTCTTGCCCTGCTTCACAAAGATTGCCGAGGTGTAGCCTATCTTATGCAAAGATAGCGCAAACCGAGAGCAGAACGTCAAGCTTGCTTGTTCGTTATGCCGAGGTGTAGCCTATCTTATGCAAAGATAAAAACAAAATTTGTAATAATCAGCCTTTTTAAAGAAATATTTTCAATCAAGACGTATTTTTACTTCCTCATCTCGCAGATTGTCCATTTTTCAAGATATTCCCTTATCATTCTCCCTCATAATAATCATTTTAGCCCATAAAGAAGGAGGATTGGAAGAATTTTCGTACCTTTGCCACATGAAGAAGTTTTTGACCCTCATTTTGCTTTTTATGGCGATCTGCGTGCAAGCGCAAGTCGCCCGCCCCAAGCTGGTCGTGGGGCTCGTCGTCGACCAGATGCGCTGGGACTACCTCTACTACTATTATAACGAGTATGGAGAAGGCGGCCTCAAGCGGCTGCTCTCCGAAGGCTATTCCTGCGAGAACTGCCAGATCAACTACGCCCCCGCTATCACGGCCCTGGGCCATACGAGCGTCTTTACCGGTTCCGTGCCCTCCATCCACGGCATTGCAGGCAACTGGTTCTACATCGACGACAAAGGGACGGAGAACTGCCAGGACACCACGGCCTATACCATCGGCGGCGAGAAGTCGCGCGCTGGCCAGCGTAGTCCCCACCTGATGCGCACCTCGACCATCGGCGACGAACTGCGCCTGAGCAACGACTACCAGTCGCGCGTGGTGGGCGTGGCCCTCAAGGACCGTGCCGCCATCCTGCCCGCTGGCCATTCGGCCAATGCTGCCTACTGGTGGGACGACGCCGCGGGCCATTTCGTGACAAGCAGCTACTATATGGATGCGCTGCCGAAATGGGCTGCCGACTTCAACAAGCAGCACCACACGGCGCCCAAATACAACATCAAGACCTCTACGGAGGGCGTGACCATGACCTTCCTTATGGCCGAGGCCGCACTGAAGGGCGAGCGACTCGGACAGGGCGACGCCACCGACATGCTCACAGTGAGCATCTCCTCGACCGACGCCATCGGCCACAAGTTTTCAACCCGCGGCAAGGAGAACCACGACGTCTATATGCAGCTTGACAAAGACCTGGCAGCCTTTCTCCAGACGCTGGATGCCACGGTAGGCAAAGGAAACTACCTTTTCTTCCTCACTGCCGACCATGGTGCGGCCCACAACTACAACATGCTCCGCTCGCATAAGTATCCTGCCGGCGGATGGGACTACGACGCTACCACGCAGGCGCTCAACGACCATCTGAAAGACAAGTTCCACCTGACGGAAAATCCCGTCTTCCCCGAGGACAACTACCAGTTCACGTTCAACAAAGGCGTCCTCGCCAAGGCCGACGTAGATCTCGACGACGCCGTGGAGGAAGCCGTGAAATGGTTGAAGCAGCAGAAGGACTTCATCTATGTGGTTGACAACGAGCACCTGACCGAGGCTGCCATCCCCGCCCCCATCAAGGAGCGGCTCATTAATGGCTACTGCCACGGCCGAAGCGGCGAGATCACGGTCGTCACGCGCCCGCAATACTTCGGAGGCAAGGACGACCCGCAATACAAGGGCACCCAGCACGGCCAGCCCTTCCCCTACGACACCCACATTCCCTGCATCTACTACGGATGGAACGTGCCCCACGGCGAGACGACCCAGGAAACCCACATCACCGACATCGCCGCCACGGTCTGCGCCCTGCTCCACATCCAGATGCCCAACGGCTGTATCGGCACGCCGACCCAGCTGAAATAAGCCACCAAGACATCAGAATCTCATGCACATAGCCATAGCCGGCAATATCGGATCGGGAAAATCGACGCTCACGCGGCTCCTCGCCCGCCACTACGGATGGAAGCCCCACTACGAGCAGGTAGCCAACAACCCATACCTCGAGGACTACTATCGCGACATCAAGCGGTGGTCGTTCCCGCTGGAGGTCTTCTACCTCAAGGAGCGGTTCAAGGACCTGCTGCAGCTCCAGAAGCAACAGGAGGACATCGTGCAGGACCGATCCATCTACGAGGGCGTCTATGTCTTCACGGCCAACAACCACGATCTCGGCAACCTCGACGACCGCGACTTCGAGACCTACATGGAACTGTTTGAGGACATGACCGACGTGGTCCGCTACCCCGACCTGATGGTCTATCTCCGCTGCTCCGTGGGCCACCTCGCGAGCAACATCGAGAAGCGCGGACGAAGCTACGAGGAACAGATGCCGCTGCGCTACCTCGAGAGCCTCAACCGCCGCTACGAAGACTTCATCACGAAGCAATACCAGGGGCGGGTGCTCATCATCGAGGCCGACGAGCTCGACTTCCTGGCCAACCCGTCCGACCTCGGCTTCATCACGGACAAGATCGACCGCGAGTTGTTCGGCCTCTTCCCCGACAAATAAAGGTCTGGACGCATCCCCAATAAATAAAAAGGTAAAAACTACACAAAAGCAGCTATATCATGCACATTGCTATCGCCGGAAACATTGGTGCGGGAAAGACCACCCTCACCCGACTGTTGGCCAAACGCTACGGATGGACTCCCCACTACGAGCCCGTGGACAACAATCCGTACCTCGAAGACTACTATGGAGACATGGAGCGGTGGTCGTTCAATCTCCAGATCTATTTCCTCAACAAGCGGTTTCGCGACGTCGTGGCCATCGCCAAGTCGGAGAAGACCGTCATCCAGGACCGCACGATCTTCGAGGACGCGCGCATCTTCGCTCCCAACCTCCACGACATGGGACTGATGAGCGACCGCGACTTCGCCAACTATACCGACCTCTTCGACCTCATGATGAGTCTCGTCAAGTTGCCCGACCTCCTTATATATATAAGATCCAGCATTCCCCACCTCATAGAGCACATCCAGCGTCGCGGCCCGCGACTACGAGCAGACCATCCGCATCGACTATCTGCGCGGACTGGGCGAACGCTACGAGGAGTGGATCAAGACTTACCAGGGCCCGATGATCATCGTCGATGGCGACAAGAACGACTTCCTCGACAATCCGGCCGACTTCCAGCGCATCACCGAGATGATCGACGAGCGGCTCTACGGCCTGTTCCCACTCGACAACAAGGACTAAGCCTCTCCTCCACTACTATAGACTAGGGCGGACCGATTGCGGCCCGCCCTTGCTCTGTAAGTATTCATTTGGGAAAAGTGTTCATCCGAAAAAGGAATGACAGCCCAAGTTGCCACACCTTCAGCCCCGCCTATCCGAGGTTTGCAATGTCCTCCTCCGTGCGCTCCATGATGCCTGCGGCAAGGTTGTCGCCCGCCTGCACGATGGTGACCAGCGGCGAGAGCGTCTTGGCCGAGTCGTAGCTCCGCTCGTCCTCATAGGAGTTGAAGTTGAGGCCGAAGGCCCCCATGTGCCAACGGATCGCCATCATCTCCTCGTCCGTCAAGTCGAGGCCCGAGAGCAGCAGCATGATCACCGACTTCTCGCCATGGCCCAGCGGCAACTTATTATAGACCACATTCCATCCTGGGACGTCCTCCCAGACTCCCAGCGCGTTCTTCTTGCGCTTCGTGGTGGGCTTGTAGATGTTGGTCTTGCAGACGTCGTGAAGCAGCGAGGCGACGATGACGTTCTCCTTCTTCACCTCCTTGCCCAGGTTCTCGTCGAGCTGGCACATGGCCTCCCACACCTTCAGCGCAGCCCGGCACACGTTGAGCGAGTGCTCACACAGTCCTCCTGGCACATTGAGGTGGTGGCCCGCCGAAGCAGGCGCGTCGAAGAAGCCATCCTTCTCCAAGTCCTCAATCACATAATCCATTCCGTCGCGGTTCACTGAGCGCAACAACGCCTCAAACTCCGCCTGATTTGCCTTTTTGTCTATATTCATCTTACAATATCTTTATTCTGTCTTTTCGCCACAAAGGTACAACTTTCGGTTGAATTCACGTTCTGCCGCCGACCTTTTTTCACCTTTTCTCGCTTTCCACCGTGCGAAATGACAAGAGGCGAGACTTGACCCAGGTTAAGCAAATAGCATTTTTAACGATTTTACAACAACATTTACCCTCGGGTATTTGGTAATGATAAAATAAAAGTGTACTTTTGCGGTGTCATAATAAATTAACGTATTATAATTATAAAATCATTAATCTCATGGCAGTAAATTACAAAGAGCTTGGTCTCGTCAACACACGAGAGATGTTCAAGAGAGCCGTCAAGGGCGGCTATGCGATCCCCGCATTCAACTTCAACAACCTTGAGCAGCTTCAGGCAATCATCACTGCGGCTTCCGAGACGAAGTCGCCCGTCATCCTTCAGGTTTCCAAAGGTGCCCGCGCTTACGCCAACCCGATCCTCCTCCGCTACATGGCCGAGGGTGCGGTAGAGTATGCCAAATCACTGGGCTGCAACCATCCCGAGATCGTCCTGCACCTCGACCACGGCGATTCCTTCGAGTTGGTGAAGGGCTGCGTGGACCTGGGCTTCTCTTCTGTTATGATTGACGGCTCATCGCTGCCATACGAGGAAAACATCGAACTGACGAAGAAGTGCGTGGAGTACGCCCACCAGTTTGATGTGACCGTAGAGGCTGAGCTCGGTGTGCTCGCCGGCGTTGAGGACGAGGTCAGCTCCGAGGAGAGCCACTACACTCGCCCCGAGGAGGTCATCGACTTCTCTACCCGTACCGGTTGCGACTCGCTCGCCATCTCCATCGGTACGAGCCACGGCGCTTACAAGTTCAAGCCCGAGCAGTGCACGCGCGACCCGAAGACCGGTCGTCTCGTTCCTCCTCCCTTGGCCTTCGACATTCTCCACGAGATCGAGGAGAAGCTCCCCGGCTTCCCCATCGTCCTCCACGGATCTTCCTCAGTGCCTGAGGAGTATGTGAAGATCATCGACCAGTACGGTGGCAACCTGCCCAACGCCGTAGGTATCCCCGAGGAGCAGCTCCGCGAGGCTTCCAAGAGCGCCGTCTGCAAGATCAACATCGACTCCGACTCCCGCCTGGCCTACACCGCCGGTGTGCGTGAGACCCTGGCCCAGCATCCCGACTACTTCGACCCGCGCCAGTATGGCAAGGTGGCCCGTAAGTACATGACGGAGATGTACTCCCACAAGATCATTGATGTGCTCGGCAGCGACCACAAGCTCATCAACTGCGACTAATCGTTCGCCTATCCCGCCCTGCTGAGGGCGACCATATCATCACACAGGGTGTGTCCAAAGTCTCTCGGGGCTTTCGGCACACCCTGTTCCTTTTTCCCCACGAGCGCTTCGTGCAGACGTCCCGAATTAAGATATAAAACGGGATTTTACAAAGTGTTAGTAGTGTGCATTTTGCCAATTCAGATAAAATGCGTAATTTTGCGGCAAAATAGAAGAAATCATGCAAGCAGAAAGCAACGAGAAGCCTTCAAGGACCGACAGCCAGTTTGAGCAAGCATTGGCCGTTTGCCGCCAAGTGTTCGCCCCCAAGCTCCAGGACTATGGCGCTTCGTGGCGCATCATGCGCCCCCAGACCGTCACCGACCAGCTGTTTATCAAGGCCAAGCGCATCCGCACCATTGAGACCACCGGAGAAAACCACGTGGGCGACGGCGTGCGGGGCGAGTTTATCGCACTCGTCAACTACGGCCTTGTCGGCATCATCCAGCTCTCGCTGCCCTGCGCCGACCGCATCGACATCACCCCCAACGAGGCCCTGGCCCTCTACGACGAGCACGTCGCCGAGACCTTCGCGCTGATGAAGCGCAAGAACCACGACTACGGCGAGGCGTGGAGAGACATGCGCGTGAGCAGCTACACCGACTTGATCCTCACCAAGATAGAACGCATCAAGGAAATCGAGGACCACTGCGGAGAGACACTGGTGAGCGAAGGCATCGCCAGCAACTATATGGACATTATCAACTACGCCCTCTTCGGCATCATCCGCATCGACGAGCAGGCGAACCAAGCAGCAAGCAAGGGAGAATAATAACCCAAAGCTGGAAGCAAGACAACGATCCAAAGCTACAAGGAAGAATTATAGCCCTAGCAGCAAGTAAGAGAAATCAATAATTCAAGGGGCGAGCAAATCGCCCTAAGACTGGCGAAAGCCAACACAGCAGACCGTATGGAAGAGAAGAAGCACGACAACAAGACAGCCCACCAGCAGGCCAAGCCCTCCGTGAAGCGGGAGGAGGCCGGCTGGGGATGGCGTATGGCCGTCAACCTCTGCCGCTTGCCGCTCTCCCTGGCTCTCATCTTCTCGGGCTTTGTCAAGGCCATCGACCCGCTGGGCACCCAGTACAAGATCGGCGACTACCTCGAAGCGCTCCACCTGGAGCAGTACGCCCCTCCTGGGCCACGCTCACCACGAGCGTCCTGCTCTCCGCCGTGGAGTTCTGCCTCGGCGTCTTCCTGCTCTTTGCCATCCGAAGGAGAAAGGTGAGCCGCGTGATCGTAGCCTTCATGGCCATCATGACCGCCATCACGGTGTGGCTTTGGGGCTGGGAACCCATCAAGGACTGCGGATGCTTCGGCGACGCCATCCACCTCACCAACGGCGAGACGCTGCTGAAGAACCTCCTGCTGCTCGCCATGGCTGCGGTTGTGGCGTGGAAACCGTTCTGCATGGTGCGCTTCATCTCGAAGACCAACCAGTGGATCGTCATCAACTACACGCTGCTCTTCATCCTCGTCTCCTCGGCCCTGAGCCTTTGGTATCTGCCGCCCTTCGACTTCCGCCCCTACCATATCGGAGCCGACATCCGCAAGGGAATGGAGATCCCCGCAGGAGCCAAGCAGCCGAAGTTTGAGACAACATTCATCCTGGAGAAGGGCGGCGTGCGCAAGGAGTTCACGCTCGACAACTACCCCGACTCCACCTGGACCTTCATCGACAGCAAGACCGTGGAGGTGGAGAAGGGCTACGAGCCCCCCATCCACGACTTCTCCATCACCGATCCCGCAACCGACGACGACCTCACGGAGCAGGTGCTGGCCGACAAAGGCTACACTTTCGTCCTCGTGGCCCCCTACCTCGAACTGGCCGACGCCACCAATTTCGGCGAGATCGACCGCATCTACGAGTATGCGCAGGACCACCACTACGGCTTCATCGCCCTGACGGCAAGCGAGGACAAGGCCGTGGCCCACTGGCGCGACATCACTGGCGCCGAATACCCGTTCTACATCACCGACGGGACAACGCTCAAGACCGTCATACGGAGCAACCCCGGGCTGCTGCTGCTGCGCCACGGCGTGGTCATCAACAAGTGGAGCCACAACGGGCTGCCCACTGCCGAGGAGCTCGCCAAACCTTTGGAGAAAAGCGCCCTGGGCAAGATGCCTCCCGACGAGGTTTCCCAGTGCGTGACGCTGATCGTGCTGTGCTTCGTGCTGCCGCTCTTCGTCCTGACACTGGCCGACCGCACCTGGCAGTGGACGAAGTGGGTCCGACGGAGGAGAAAGCAAAACAACATGCCATCGGAAGCGGAGCAAGAGCCGTAGCGGCCAGCCCCACTGGCCTTCGCCACAAGGCGCGCCCCACTTTCCTTCATGAGATATCACAGAGTATTTAACTTATTTTTTAAACACAAAAAGAAATGAGAAAGAAAATTGTAGCAGGTAACTGGAAAATGAACGAGACCCTCCAGGAGGGCGTTCAGTTGGCTAAAGACATCAACGATCTGTTGAAGGCAGACAAGCCCAACTGCGATGTCGTCATCTGCACACCGTTCATTCACCTGGCCAGCGTAGCTCCGGTCCTCGACAAGGAGATCGTAGGCCTCGGTGCAGAAAACTGCGCCGACAAGGAGAAGGGTGCCTACACGGGCGAGGTGTCAGCCGCCATGGTGAAGAGCACGGGCGCCGACTACGTCATCCTTGGCCACTCTGAGCGTCGTCAGTACTACCACGAGACGGCTGAGATCCTGAAGGAGAAGACCCTCCTGGCCCTGAAGAACAACCTCAAGGTGATCTTCTGCTGCGGCGAGACGCTGGAAGAGCGCGAGCAGAACAAGCAGAACGAGGTCGTCAAGGCCGAGCTGGAGCAGAGTATCTTCAACCTCACTGCCGAGGAGTGGAAGAACATCGTGATCGCTTACGAGCCGATCTGGGCCATTGGCACGGGCAAGACCGCTACGTCCGACGAGGCCGAGGAGATGCTGGCCTACATCCGCTCCATCGTCGCCGAGAAGTACGGCCAGGCCGTGGCTGACGAGACCTCCATCCTCTACGGTGGCAGCTGCAAGCCCAGCAATGCCAAGGAGCTCTTCGCCAAGCCCGACATCGACGGCGGACTCATCGGTGGCGCCTCGCTGAAGGCTGCCGACTTCAAGGGCATCATCGACGCCTGGAAGGACTAATCCATCACCATCATCCAGCGTGAGCCAGAGAGGCCTGGCGGTCTCTCCGGCCCACGCTTTTACCCACCCCCATTGACGACACATAAACGCCATCTGCCATGACAAGAATCGTCCTCTACCTCATCCTCCTCCTGATCCCCGCCATGGGCCTCCATGCGCAGGGCAAGGTCACTGTGACCCAAAGTTCGGCCATCGACGCGGTGGTCAACGGCAAGAAGAGCCCTCAGAACGACAAGCGCATGAGCCGCGAGGAGCGGCGCGCGGCCAAAAGGGCCGAGAAGGAGCGCCAAAAGCAAGAGAAGATTCGGCGGAAGAATCAGCAACTGATGGTGCCGTCACAACCCAGCAGCTCCAAGCAGCGCGGCGACGCCCCGAGGGTGCAACTGCCCAGCAACCGTCCGCCAGCTGCCAAAGAACCCAAGATCACGGTCCAGGAACCTACGGGCGAGGCTCGCGACTACAAGCGCATGGTGCTCGTCCGCAGACCCATACGCCGACAAGTGGGCACGGAGACCCGGCAAGTACTCCGTCGCAAGGCACCCAGGAGAGGCAAGGGCTTCCGCATCGCCGTCTATTCGGGCGGCAACACGCGGGAGGACCGCAACAAGGCCGAACTGGCGGGACAGAAGGTGAAGGACGCCCTGCCCGACCAGCCCGTCTATGTCCACTTCTACTTCCCCACGGTGGATGTGCCTTGTGGGCAATTTTGAAGAATACAAGGATGCACAGAAGGCACTGTGGAAGGTCAAGAAGGCCGGCTACAAGAGCGCCAACATCATCCGAAAATAATAAGCGCAGGACACGGCTTCCTGCCAACCTATAGAAAGTAAGAACATCATATACCATTCTCTCTCATGAATCCAGAGACACAATTCCGCGAGGGACTCGACGAACTCGCAGAACACTACAAGAGCGTCCTCACCCTGCTCGGCGAGGATGCTGACCGAGAGGGCCTGCAGAAGACCCCTATGCGCGTGGCCAAGGCCATGCAGATCCTCACCCGTGGCTACACGCAGGACCCTCACAAGGTGCTCACCGACGCCCTCTTCGAGGAGAAATACAACCAGATGGTCATCGTCCGCGACATCGACTTCTTCTCCATGTGCGAGCACCACATGCTGCCGTTCTACGGCAAGGTGCACGTGGCCTACATCCCCAACGGCCATATCACCGGCCTGAGCAAGATCGCACGCGTGGTCGATATCTTCAGCCACAGACTCCAGGTGCAGGAGCGACTCACGCTCCAGGTGCAGGAGTGCATCCAGGAGACCCTCAAGCCGCTGGGCACGATGGTCGTCTGCGAGGCGCGCCACATGTGCATGATGATGCGTGGCGTGGAGAAGCAAAACTCCATCACCACCACCTCCTCCTTCAGCGGAGCCTTCAACCAGGCCAAGACGCGCGAGGAGTTTATGAACCTGCTCCGCAGCGAGACCAAGCGCATCTGATGGCCGTAGCGGGTCGGATGGCCATCGTGTCTTCTCTATGGTAAAATCAAGTATAGCAAATTATAGCATAGCAAGCAATCATCATTCTATATTTCAAAACTTAAAGCAAAACAACAATGAAGAAAATCTTAAGCCTCCTGGCCGTTTGCATGATCTTCGTCGGTCTGGCCTCCTGTGGCGATGACGACGACCTCAAGCCCACTCCCAACCCTGGCACAGGCAAGGATAGTACGAGAACCTACCTCACGCCCGAGGAGCGTGCCGCCCAGTTGCGCGACATGCAGGGTGTGTACAAAGGGTGGGCCTACTTCAAGTACAACGACAACATCAGCCGCTACAAGGACTCGGCCATGGTCTCGGCCACTGTCACGTCCAACGACTCGCTCATGGTGATCAAGAACCTGCCGCTGAGGATCATCACCAACCGCCTCGACCGTAGCTACGCTCAGCACCTCGACAGCACGGCCGTCATCCCCGACATCGAGGCCACCGTGCGCATCTACCTGCCCGCTGGCTACACGGCCGACCGCGCCAACATGTATGAGCACTGGTTCTGGTTCCTGCCCCGCGGCAAGAACTACCAGATGACGTTCCCCGTCACCTACGACGGCCAGGAGCGCAACATGACGCTCACCTTCGCGCCCAACTACAGTTCGTTTGCCAGCAACGGCGCCTTCCTCATCCGCCGCATGCTCTTCAACGTCATCATCAGTTCGGTGTCGCTCGAGGGAGTCTTCAACAACCAGGCCATCAACGAGATCCTGGAGCCGCGTTTGATCAGACAGTAGTCCGTCATGAAACTGATCTCTTGGAATGTCAACGGGCTGCGCGCCTGTGTCGGCAAGGGCTTCAAGGAGGCCTTTGCCCAGCTCGACGCCGACTTCTTCTGCCTGCAGGAGACGAAAATGCAGGAGGGCCAGCTCGACCTGGCCTTCCCCGGCTATCAGTCCTACTGGAACTCGGCGGAGAAGAAGGGATATAGCGGCACGGCCGTCTTCACACGCCACAAGCCTCTCAGCGTCAGCAAGGGCATAGGCATCGAGGAGCACGACCACGAGGGGCGCGTCCTCACGCTGGAGATGGCCGACTTCTTCCTGGTCTGCGTCTATACGCCCAACTCCCAGGACCAGCTGCGCCGCCTCTCCTACCGCATGCAGTGGGAGACCGACTTCCAGGCCTACCTCCACCGGCTGGACAGCCAGAAGCCCGTCATCGTCTGTGGCGACCTCAATGTGGCCCACGAGGAGATCGACATCAAGAATCCGAAGACCAACCGCCGCAACGCGGGCTTCACCGACGAGGAGCGCGAAAAGATGACGACGCTGCTCAAAAGTGGCTTCACCGACTCCTTCCGCAGCCTCTACCCCACGCAGGTGACCTACTCCTGGTGGTCGTACCGATTCCATGCGCGCGAGAAGAACGCCGGGTGGCGCATCGACTACTTCCTCCTCTCCGACCGACTGGCGGAGCGGATGGTGGACGCGAAGATCCACACCGAGGTCTTCGGTTCGGACCACTGCCCCATCGAGCTTGACATCAGCCTATGAGGGATCAGGTCAAGACACTTATCATCTTTGCAATCGTCCTGGCGGCACTCGGCTTCTACGCCGTAGTGCCGCTCAGACTTACCTATGCGGACGTCGGCCTGCGCAAGATCTCCTTGCTGGCCGACGATTCGCCGTCTGCCCCCTCCGCTACAGATCCGTCGTCCCCTGCGAGCGGTCCGTCGGCTTCTTCTGATGGCCAAAGGCTCAGCAACCCGTCGGCGGGGAAGTCCCGGGCGAAGAAGCCCCTTGCTGGTCCGGTCCGCATCCTCTTCGTCGGCGACTCAATGCTCGAAGAGCTCTCCCGCCGTCTCGACGACTATGCCGTGGCCAATGGCCACACGCTGCAGACCGTCGTCTGGTATGGTTCGACGACGGAGAAATGGGGCATGACGCAGACGCTCCGCCACCTGATAGCGGAGTATAAGCCCACCTACCTGTGGGTGTGCCTGGGCGGCAACGAACTCTTCGTGCGCGACCTGGAGGAGCGCGACGCCTATATCAAATTGCTGCTGGCGCAGGCGGGCGACCTGCCGTTGGTGTGGATCGGACCGCCCTGCTGGAAGTCAGACACTGGCATCAACGACCTCATACGCCGCAACGTGGGCGATGGCAGTTTCTTCGACAGTAGCCAGCTGAGCTTGAAGCGCAAGAAGGACGGACGCCACCCCACCCACCAAGCTGCCGCCGACTGGGGCGACCAGGTGGCAGCATGGATGCAGAGCGAGGCCTGCGACCAGCCCCTCGCCATGCGTAGGCCCGACAAGGCGGCCCGATGCCCGATGCGCCTGCTGCAGCCCTCCTTTGCGGGGTTCAACAAATAGTCCTGTACGGGTTTCGACAAGTAGTCCTGCCCGCCCCCCCCCCCCCACTCTCACCAAGAAGTCTATCATGTCATCATCCACGATTCTTCCCTCGATCTTCCACTTCCTCACATCCTCCGATGCGACGTGGTCCTTCGCGTCCATAGCGTTCATGGCGACCTTCCTGGTGTTCTTCCTCGGCTACCTGCTGCTCGAGCCCTCTCGCCGACGCCGGCGTCTGCTGGCCTACACGACGGCTTTCAGCCTCTTCTTCGCCTTCAAGGCCAACGGCCTGCTGATGCTCCTCCTCCCCACGACGACGCTGCTCTCGTGGTGGATCACGCGCCGCATGGCAGCCGAGACGACGACGCAGCGCCGCCGTGGCCTGCTCGTCACCAACATCCTCATCACGCTCCTGCCACTCCTCTACTTCAAGTACTCTGGATCCTTCGTCAGTTCCATCAGCGCCATGATGGGAGAGAACCTGCCCGTGGGCAAACTCTTCATGCCACTGGGCATTTCCTTCTACACCTTCCAGGCCATCAGCTACGCGGTCGATGTCTATCGCCGACGCTTTCCCGCCACCACGCCGCTGCTGGAATACACCTTCTACCTCACCTTCTTCCCCCTCCTCATGGCGGGACCCATCACGCGCGCCGAAGTACTCATCCCGCAGGAGCACGCCGACCCGCTGCCTCCACGCGGCCCGCTGGCCTACCAGGGCTTGTGGCTGATTCTCCTGGGCATCGTCAAGAAGGTGATCATCGCCGACTACATCGCCCAGTACAACAACTGGATCTTCGACACGCCCACCGACTACACGGGCTTCGAGTGCCTCATGGGCGTGATCGGATTCTCCGTGCAGATCTTCTGCGACTTCTCGGGCTATAGCGACCTGGCGATCGGACTGGCCGCCCTGATGGGTTTCCGCCTGCAGGACAACTTCCGCTTCCCCTACCAGGCCACGAGCCTCGCGGAGTTTTGGCACCGCTGGCACATCTCCCTCTCCACCTGGTTTCGCGACTACGTCTATATCCCGCTGGGGGGCAACCGCCGTGGAGAGCTGCGCACCTACCTCAACCACCTTGCCACTATGCTCATCGCAGGCGTATGGCATGGGGCCACGGGCATGTTCGTCGTCTGGGGCCTGCTCCACGGCGTGGGCCTCGTGGTCAATAAGTTTTTTCACCGCCACGTCTTCGTGCAGATTCCGCCCTCGCCCTTCGCCAAGCCGCTGGCCTGGCTGACAACGTTTGGCTATGTGGCCTTCGCGTGGATCTTCTTCCGTGCGCCCTCACCCACCACGGCGCTCCAGCTGCTCCACCAGATCTCCTCCGACTGCTCCCTGACGGAGTTCCTCCCCTTCCTCGCCGCGCGCCCCCTGTGGACGGTGCTCACCCTGGTGGCCCTGGAGCTCCACTCCGTCCGCGAGCGCGACTATCTGTGGCTGCGCGACCGCTTCGTCGCCTTGCCCTGGCTGCTGAAGCTCCTCGTGGCCCTCGTCGTCGTCCAAGCGGCCATCAACCTCAGTGGCGCCTCGGTGCAACCGTTTATCTATAGCCGCTTCTGACGCGCCTCAACATAAATGACAAAACGTTTTTAAAAGATTATAGCTTATGAAAAAAATTACTTTCCGAAGACAAGTCGTACTTGTCGTGTGGATGCTGCTCTGTGGCTTGTCCGCCCAGGCGGCCGACGAGGATTTGATCACACAACAGATCACGATCAATGCACTGGAGGCTGGCACCTTGCCACAGCGCATCAGTAGCTCTAAGAAAAACCTGATCACCAATCTCAAGATCATCGGCGAGATCAATGGCACGGATCTGAAATTTATCCATGAAATGGCGGGACAAGACATAAATGGTTTTAGTACCGATGGCAAACTATCGATTTTGGATTTGTATGATGCCAAATATGCTACAGGCTTTTCTCCTTTTGGGATACTGAGGAAGAGACTTTGGTTATTGCCACACATGGCATAGTCAAGAAAACTCAGAAGACACCACTAAGGAAATTACCAAAGCAGAAGAAATAAGAAAAGAGTACTTTAATAATAAAAATAAATAGCATTATGGCACAGATGAAATTGATACCAGCAGACAATATGAAAGATAAACTTTGGGGGTAGAAGAGGGACACCAGAGCGTGAAGCAATGGAAACTAAACTCAAAGAAGATGTGAACGCCTATATTGTAGGCGAAGCCATACGCAAGGCTCGATTGGCACAAAACCTCACGCAAGAACAACTTGGTGAACGTATCGGTGTGCAGCGTGCTCAAATTTCAAAGTTGGAGAAAGGTACAAGTGTTATCACATTGCCAACAATGAGTCGTGTATTCCAAGCTTTGGGTATCGCAACAGCCACTCTTGATTTGGGTATTGCAGGCAAGATTGCGTTGTGGTAAGATAATTAATAAATAAAACCTGAAATATATATCATCATACCCTCTAAGAAAGATGAAATACAACAATATAGATTATCAAAGATGTGTACTTATCTGCATGGTCGTAATGATACACATCGTGAATTTCAGTACACTATACCCTGACGTAAAAAACTTTATAAACTTCTTTTTCATGCAAGCGTTTTTGTTGATTACAGGCTATTTGGTAAACATCAGAAAAACGTATAAGGAATTTGCGTCTTACACCATGAAGATTCTCATTCCTTATATAATAATGGTTACCGGTTATGCTTTGTATCAACATTACTACCAGTAAGAGATGGGGTAAACGAATTTACAATACCTATAATTCTTAATACGATATTTGTCACCTCTATTGGTCCATATTGGTTCTTGTACACAATGGCTATATGCGGGGTAATATATTATTTGACATTCAATTTGGTTAGCAAATGGAGCATAATGGGCAAATTGTGCTTATTTGCCACATTTCTTATGTTAGTCTCACAATACACTCCAGTTCTAAATTCTACGAATGCAGCTTTTTATTTCACTGGTGTCTGTTTGCGTCTGTCTGAAAAACGTCTTGATGAAATTATAAAACCATCGTTGTGGAGTATTCTGCCTTTCATAGCAATAGCAAGTTTCCCAAACTATAAAAATTGGAACTTTTTAGCGGTTACAATATTAGCATTGTCATTCCTTTCTTTCGTTCCGAAACTCATACAGAGTATCAATAACAAGAAGGTCTTGGGAATTATAGGATATATCGGAAGAAACACACTTCCTATATACCTTTTTCATCCAATATTCACAATGGGAGGCAAGTTAGCATTGCCACTATTCCATTTTGATAATTCTGGGGGGGTACATACGGTCTTCACTATTGCCGTTAGCATAATCGGAAGTATTGCTATTGCTGCAATCCTTGACAGATGTCACCTGTCTTATATTTTTGCGAGAGAAAGGTTCTTACGCTAATCATATCAACGATAAAATAAAACAGGTAGAATTTGAGAATGGACAATGATACAAGGTATATTTGCTATCATGTGCAATCTGGGTAGGATTATATAAGAGTGATGTTATTGCATTGATGCCCAATACTTGTTGCTTGGTGGTCACTTGAAATGTTCCCAAAATGAGAATACAATGTAATCGAAAGTTAAATACGTTAAATTATTACCCTTTCGTATCTAAACAGAATCCACACAGTCACTTTTCTACCGTTTAGAGCGTATAATACTGGTAATCAACTAATAATACATTCTTTATCTGTGAAGGTTTGACGAGCGTAACACTTTCTCCCAGCCTCACCTTTATAGATGGGGGAGCCTTTGCCGAATGCAGCAACTTATCGACCCTGATCATTCCTTCGGGGCTCACATCGCTCAGCACATTGAATGAAGGTAGCATTTTCGTAGATTCAGGCATAAAATCCGTCTATGTCGCTTGGCCGACTCCCGTTCCTGCGGGCCAATTCTTCTACGGTTTCGATGTGAGCCAATCCACGCTGTATGTACCTCAGGGGACAAGACAGAATTACTGGGTTGCAGCGGTTTGGGAAGACTTTGGCGACATCCAAGAGTATGATGTTTCAGCCGTCAACCAGCCTGCCCACCATAGCGAGGCCTAGGAAGTCTCCCGCTACTCCCTGGACGGCCAACGCTTGACCACTCCCGTCAAGGGTCTCAATATCGTGAGGTATAGCGACGGCACCATCAAGAAAGAAGCCGTCCATTAAACGTTTTCTCCCAGCAGGAAACATACTCTAAACATGCAAGGACAAGTCCGCCATAACTTCGATTTTATAACATAGTTATGGCGGACTTTTAACTCCTAATCCCTTTTATCATTCTAAATCACTTTTAGATATTTCAATGCTTGATATATTCCGTCATCATCGCATTGCCCTGTAAGTCGAAACGAGCAACGCCGAAAGCCCCACGCCAGTGTAAGTATATAGAAAGCACTCTTGACAACGAACAATAGAATCGTTCGAAGCCAATGATGGCTGTATATAATACACCTCATGAGGCGTTCTGCATTGCTTTGTTTTTGACAAATTGTGTTGTGAACTGCCAGATTCCTACACGTCAAAACCAAAGCGTACAAAAACGCCTTTTACCATATGTATGTCTGACCAACCTCTGCCCATCGGGCTTTCGGTATGGGTATAGACGTTACGAAGGTAACACTTTTACCTTGAAAACCACTTTGTTTGGCTGGTAAAGTATGATTTAAGCCCCTATTTAACATTATTAAATATAAATATGTCAAAGAATTCCACTTTGGCATGATTTTTCTTGCCAAAAAGTTTGTATTCTCAACGATTATTTGTATTTTTGCAGCGTTAGTTCCAGCCGAGCCTCTTTACAATGCTTAAATAGGCTGGGCTTTTTTGTTTATAAGCTATGACAAAGAGAAATTTTGGAAAAGATTACAAGACTCCACGAGAACTTGTAACCTTATTGGAAAATCGTGGATTGATAATCAATGATAGGCAAAAGGCTCAATTGTATTTGGAGAGCATTGGCTATTATCGATTGTCTGCGTATATGCATCCTTTGTTGAAGACTCCAAAGATTCTTCATCTGTATAAGGAAGGTGCTACATTTAACAAAGTGATGATGCTTTATCGCTTTGACAAAAAGTTGCGCTTACTCCTTTTTAACGAGATTGAGAAGATCGAAATTGCTTTAAGAGAAGCCGTAATGAATATGACGGCTGAACGGACTGGTGATATATATTGGCTTACCAATTCAGCACATTTTCGTGATCAGTCCATTTTCGTCAATAGTATGGCAATGTTGTCGAAGGAGTATGAACGTTCTACTGAAGACTTTATAGAACACTTCAAAAGAACATATACAGAACCTTTTCCACCAGCATGGATTCTTGGTGAACTTCTCCCAATGGGTAGCGTGAATATGTACTACAGGAACTTGAAAGATAAAGGACTCAAAAAGCAGATCGCCAAGCGTTTCTGCCTTCATGCTCCAGTGTTTGAGTCTTGGCTTTCTGTGCTTACGCTTACTCGCAACGCTTGTTGTCATCACGCTCGTGTTTGGAACAAAGTCAACAAGATTATTCCAAATGATATGAGAGGCATGACTCGTCCTTGGATTACTATTCCTGCGGACAAGCGAAGAATCTATTATAATATGTGCATCATCAAGTATTTCCTTGACATCATCTCTCCCAACAATGACATGCTTGACAAAATGCACAATTTGTTCAGCAAGTTTCCAGAGATAGACCTGGCTGCTCTTGGATTCCCTGTTGGTTGGGAACAAGAACCGCTATGGATACAGGCAAACAACTAAATGCAAATGAGCTTATTACCAAGCTTCAAGAATTAGAGAAAGAAAATGCCAGGTTAAGAAAAATTCTTGATGTGCATGGAATACCATACATTGTAACCGAGCCTAATGTCACAACGAAAGAAAGCCTACAAGCCATATTCCATACAGATTCAAAGCTGAGTCTACAGGAAAAGGTTGCGCTATTTCGTAGTGTTTTTCAAGGTCGTGATGATGTCTTTGCCAAGCGTTGGTACAGTAGTACGACTCAAAAGTCAGGCTACCAACCTGTATGCACGAGGGAGTGGAATCGTGAATTTTGCGACAAGCGAAAGTACAAATGTGCGGATTGTCCCAACAGGCAATTCGCTCCTTTGGCATACAACGACTTTTTCAATCATCTTGCAGGAAAGGATGCATGGGGACGTGATGTTATAGGACTTTATCCAATACGAAAGGACAACACTTGCAGTTTCCTTTGTACAGACTTTGATGACAAGAGTTGTGAGCATGGCTATAAGAATGATGTACTTGCCTTTGTAAATGTTTGCAAAACTTGGAATGTACCTTGCTACATCGAACGCTCACGTTCTGGCAATGGTGCTCACGCATGGATTTTTTTTGATACACCAGTAACTGCTTTCAAGGCACGCAAGTTGGGAAATGCCATTCTTACAGAAGCGATGAGTTGTGACGCTCACCTGTCTTTCAAGTCATACGACCGATTCTTTCCAAACCAAGACACCTTGCCCAAAGGAGGACTAGGCAATCTTGTAGCCTTGCCATTGCAGGGTATGGCTCGACGCAAAGGGAACAGTGTGTTCGTTGATGAAGACTTCAATGCGTATGCCGACCAATGGGAAATGTTGTCGCAAATCCATAAGCTATCAGAGGTAGAACTTGATTTGTTATTACAGCTGCATGCAGTGCCAACATTAGGAGAACTATCAAAGACCTGCGAGGAGAAACCTTGGGAGATTCCTCATATGTATGCTGCGCAATCTGAAGACTATCCAAAACAAATCGTTCTGACAAGAGCGAATATGCTTTATGTTCCTTTAGCAAGTCTATCAGCCAAATGTGTGAATGTTTTTAAGCGCATAGCTGCTTTCCGTAATCCGGAGTTTTATGAGAAGCAAGGCATGCGCCTTTCTACCTATAATATCCCTCGCATCATTTCATGTTCGGAAATGACAGATGATTATCTTGCCCTTCCTCGTGGGTGTGAAGATGCTGTTTGTGGTATTCTAACCCAACATGGAGTAAAGGTAGTAATCTCAGACAAAACAAATCATGGGCATAATATCAATGTTACATTCAGAGGATCTCTTCGGGAAGAACAGCAAAATGCAATGGAAGCTTTTTCTGGGCATAATATAGGGACATTATCAGCAACAACAGCGTTTGGAAAGACTGTGTTTGCCATCGGAATGCTTGCAAGGAGAAAGGTGAACACCTTAATTCTTGTTCATAACAAGGCATTGCTGGAACAATGGAAAGAACGGTTGGAAACTTTCCTCAAGATAGATGAGATCGTCGAAGAGCCTGCAGCCAAACGAGGAAGGAAAAAGAATTCTTCGGTCATTGGTTGTTTATATGCAGGCAAGAACACGTTGCATGGCATCATTGATATAGCTTTGATACAATCTTGTTTGAGCGATGGTGAAGCGAAGCCTTTTGTCAAGGATTACGGTATGGTGATAGTAGATGAATGTCATCATGTATCCTCTGTCAGCTTCGAGCAAGTGCTTCGACAAGTAACAGCTACATACGTATATGGTTTGACAGCAACTCCTATCAGAAAGGATGGGCGTCAACCTATTATTTTCATGCAATGCGGAAAGATAAGATTCACAGCTGATGCCAAGAGCCAAATGGAAAATCAAACATTTAAACGTTTGTTGACTCCAAGGTTTACATCATTCCGAAACATTTCGTCAGATAGCAAGACTTACGTTCAGGTTACACAAGACTTGTCTGAAGATAAGGTTAGGAATGAGTTCATCGTAGAAGATGTAAGAATTGCCATTCAAGAAGATCGTACCCCATTGGTATTAACCACTCGTACTGCTCATGTCAAGGCGTTGGCACAAATGCTTATTCCATTTGCAGACCATGTCATTCAACTCATTGGAGCTGATTCTACTAAAGAAAAGCGTCTTGCATTACAAAATCTACAATCAATGCCCACATCAGAATCACTTGTGATTGTTGCTACAGGAAAGTATGTAGGAGAAGGCTTTGATTATCCTCGCCTTGATACACTGTTCCTTACTATGCCTATAGCTTGGAAAGGAAACGTGGAGCAATATGCAGGACGTTTACATAGGGAATACGCAGGAAAGAACGAAGTGCGTATTTATGATTATGTGGATGTTCATGTCCCACTTTGTGACTCTATGTATCGTAAACGGCTGAAAGGGTATTTAAGAGCAGGATACGGAAAGTATGTGACATCATCCACACTTGACAAAAATCCCCAAGAGCTGATATACGAACGAGACAATTACGAAGCGACATTTCGGAATGATTTGGCAAAAGCCCAATACTCTGTCATCATCGCAGTCCCAAAAGTAAAGTTCAAATACAAGCCAGTTATCATGTCAACACTTGCAAACATTATTCATAATGGTGTTACTGTGGCTGTACATATCAAAGAGGAAGGGGGTAATGAGATAGAACTTAAAAATACAGGAATGGATGTGGTGTGCAACAAGGAACAAACTCTGCAATGCGCCATCATTGACAAATCTATTGTCTGGTATGGAAACATAAACTTCTTTGGTTACAATTCGGAAACAAACAATGTTATGCGAATCGCTGACCACAAAATAGCCAACGAAATGATAGAAATACTATACTCAGACACTGGAAATGATGTAAACGGAGGTTAAATACGTTAAATCTTCACCTTTTTCGTATCTACACAGAATCCATACTGCCACTTTTCTACCGTTTATAGTGTATAATACTGGTAATCAACTAATAATACATTCTTTATCTGTGAAGGTTTGACGAGCGTAACACTTTCTCCCAGCCTCACCTTTATAGATGGGGGAGCCTTTGCCGAATGCAGCAACTTATCGACCCAGATCATTCCTTCGGGGCTCACATCGCTCAGCACATTGAATGAAGGTAGCATTTTCGTAGATTCAGGCATAAAATCCGTCTATGTCGCTTGGCCGACTCCCGTTCCTGCGGGCCAATTCTTCTACGGTTTCGATGTGAGCCAATCCACGCTGTATGTACCCCAGGGGACAAGACAGGATTACTGGGTTGCAGCGGTTTGGGAAGACTTTGGCGACATCCAAGAGTATGATGTTTCAGCCGTCAACCAGCCTGCCCACCATAGCGAGGCCAAGGAAGTCTCCCGCTACTCCCTGGACGGCCAACGCTTGACCACTCCCGTCAAGGGTCTCAATATCGTGAGGTATAGCGACGGCACCATCAAGAAAGAAGCCGTCCACTAACTCTTTTCTCCCAGCAGGAAACATACTCAAAACATGCAAGGATAGTCCGCCATAACTTCTATTTTAAGACATAGATATGGCGGACTTTTGACCCCAATCCCTTTAATCATTCTAAATCACTATTAGATATTTCAATGCTTGATAATTTCCGTCATCATCGACAGTATTTGCAACATGGTCTGCCGCAGCCTTCATTGTTTGGATGGCACTGAGAACTCTCTCTTTGAGGGGCTCCAAGCCTGTTTTTTGCGAAAACGAGACAAAGAAGTCCCCTTAGAAACTTCATTACGGTTTAGCGAAGAAGAAAGCCCCCCCAACAACCATGCGGGCGGGCTTGTTGCCTGCTCCGCAATGGCTGTTCCTCAAACGCTTGTTGTATTCTTTTTCGATCTTGAACTCGGGAAGACAGTCGGCAAGTTTGACCCAGCGGTTGGACTTGCTCTATCCCGAGAGAGCCTCTTGGAGTTTATGTTATGGTCGTTTCATTGCGCCCTGCTCTAAGGAAAGGCTTCAATCACACGCTTCACCATGTACCCACCTCCTATCGTCTTCCCTTCCAGCATATATCGACCTCGTATTGTTTCCGTATCGTTTCCGTATTGTTTCCGCTTCCGGAAGCGAGAACGATAGGAGGACGATAGGAGAACGATACGGGATCAATACGGGATTGATACGAGATTGATACGAGATTGATACGAGAACGATACGAGAACGGTCTTTTCCGACTCCTAACCGATGAGATTGACAAGTATTTTAACCTTTTCATTATTATTTCTCTTGATTATATTTTACATTTCAGTCACTAGTCTCTTCCAGCCGTTTATGCCAAGAAGCCTGGCGCACCATTTGCCCTGGCGCAGCCACTATACAAAGATAACCTCCCGTTCAGCCGAACGCAAGTCGATTAGCATGAATTAACGCCCCATTAACTATTCCTTCGTATCCATTTAACAAAGCCCATCCCAGGCCAAAGCCTTCATTGCGGCCTTACCTCATGCCCTTTCTCCAGTTTTATCCGCCCAAAGGTTGCCATCTCCAATCTCTGCCAGCAACCAAGAGACACATATTATAACTTGTCAAAATAGCGAACAAACAAAACTGTCAAGTTTGAGAATCATTTACAACAAAGGCCACCGAGACCCAAGGAGTGTTGGCCCTCTTAGTCTGCTGAAAACGGAGGATATCCACCCACCCCAAATGGTGATATCCGTTCACTTTTCTGGATCTATATTTCAATATCTATGCAAAATAAATCATTTCTGTGGGATTCTGTACTTAGGGGAGCACCTGCAAATGCCTGTGTCAAGCATAGATGTTTGTTAGCCTAAACAGGAAGAACGTAACATCAACACCCCCATGCAACTGTGCTCTGAAGAGTTTAATCTTAGCGTTAAGAGACTCAACAGAGACATTAGTGGCCCCAATTCAGGATAATAACTTCCTCTCTGAGGATGGAATACAGCTGGTGACAGGGTTGCGCGTAAACATGAAAAACAAGCTGATGCCGTTCTATGACAGAATAATCTCTTTCGATTCTTTATATACACCCCATGTCTGATGGCATGGGAAGAGAACTCGCGTATCTGTCTTCACATGCAACTAATCGCTATTTTATCCCGAATTGGGGCAATCTTTGTAAATTTTCAAGATCGTGTAAAAAAACACAAGATGAAAATTCTTTCGTTTGCTTGTTTTTTATTAAATTTGCAGAGGATTTTAGCCTTCACAACATAACAGATTAAATGCCACAATAAAATGGAAAGGAAAATCACAAAATGCTTTTCTCGACGAAAAGCCGACATGACTGTGACAAATGATTGCAGCATTGTCAAAGACAGATGCAATATGTTGCATATTGACTTATTGGTGTCAAAGGCAATGATGCTTCTTGTTTTCCTGACTTTCTCGTTTGCAACACTTGCTGCAAAGTCACATATTACGGACACGAGATATGACATCGAGGGGGTTGAGACAGGACTACAAGGAACCTATCTTGTCAAAGTATATGTCTATACCAAGAAGTCTTCTGTAACCACGGAGGAATTCAAGTTTGCCGCAGTCCATGGAGTTATATTCCGTGGTTTTGAGAGGAAAGGGTTTGGAGCACAAAAACCGATCGCTAACGCAGAGGCAGAAACGCAACATGCAGATTTCTTCAATGCTTTTTTCAACAATGGGGACTACACCGCGTATGCCCGGGTGGTCGATCCTGTGGCAGATCGTGTCAAGGTCGGCAAAGAATACAAGATGGCCGCAATCGTTTCTGTTTCCAAAGACGAACTCCGAAAAGCACTTGAAAAAGAGGGAGTTATACGCAGTTTGAATTCCGGATTTTAACACCTTTGGTCTATGAAAAGAATATATTTATGCGCAATATGTTTGTTGGCAGCCGTGATGTCTTTTGGACAGGCAAAAAAGCCGACGCTGATGGTTGTCCCTGCTGACAATTGGTGTGCCACAAACCATTACATGGACACGTTTGATGACCAAGGTACATCGGTTGACGTGCCTAATTACAAACGGGCTTTGCAGAACAGTTCAGACTGCTATAATGTCATCACAAAAATCAACACATTGATGACTGACCGCAACTTTCCTCTTAAAGATCTGTCGGCTGTTCTCAAAAGCATGTCAACCGATGCTGCCATGGACGCTGTAACGACAACACGATCGGGCGCAGGCCTTGCAGAGTCTCCATTGGATCTTATCAAGCGCAATTCCAATGCTGATATAATCATCGAGGTCAACTGGCAGGTGAACACCATGGGTCCCAAGAAAAGCATCACCTATTCTCTCGCTGCAAAGGATACATATACAGACAAGCAGATCGCAGGTGCACAAGGAACTGGGACACCTTCGCTCTCAGCAGAAGTGCCCGTACTATTAGAAGAGGCCGTTGTTGCCAACATGGACAACTTCTGCGCCCAACTTCAGTCTCATTTCGACGACATGATGGAGAACGGACGCGAAGTCACGATGGAGGTAAAGGTTGTTGACAATGGCTCTGGCATAGACCTTACGAGCGAGTATGGCGGAGAGGAGCTGACCGACATTATTGACGATTGGGTTTCCGACAACAGCGTAAACCATCGATACAACCTTACTCAGGGTTCTGAATCGTTTTTAAAGTTTGAGCAGATACGTATTGCTCTGTATCAGGCAAATGGGCGTGCCAACGACACACGTCGATGGGCAAGAGAGCTGGTGAAGGAACTGACTTCAAAATACCAAATACCCTGCAGGGTAGATATGCGAGGATTAGGAAAAGCCGTAGTTTTAATTGGTGAAAAATAACGACAATATGAAAAAGATAATATTATCACTCGTGTGCCTATGTTGTGTGACGTTGGCATGGGCACAGAAGAAGCCAATATCCATGTATGTTTATATTCCAGAACAGAGCGAAACCATACCTCAATCCTGCATGGATTATCTTTCCAATAGCCTTACAACGGCCATTACCACCGATGGGCTTGCTGCACAGAGCGAGTATCTTACTCCGTTTCTGTTGGTACCAAAGGTGAACATAGCGACAAAGAACACGCTCGCTACAACTCAACAGCAAGTCGTATTGACATTGGACGTCAACCTGCAGGTGGTTGACAATACAAGCGGCACAGTATTTGCTTCTACTATTATCAACCTCAAAGGGGTCGGAACGAACGAAATAAAAGCTTACAATGCTGCATTCCGTTCTATCAACAAGTCCAATGCCAAGATTCGAGAATTTGTTTCCAACGCCAAGGCAAAAATCATAGCCTATTATGAGAAAGAAGGAGACTATATCATTCGGAAAGCACTGCATCTTGCCGAGCAGCACAAGTATGAAGAGGCGTTTTATCTTCTCAGCACCATGCCTTCCCAATACAGTCAATATGACCATGCCGTCTCAGCCAGCATGGAGATTTGGGGAGACTATCAAGACATCTCGGGTTCCCAAAAACTGGAAAAGGCACGCGCTGTATGGGCAGCCAATCAGAATATGGACGCAGCAAACATGGCAGGAGAATGTCTTTCAGAGATCCTTCCAAGATTGCAATTGCTATGGTGCCGCGCAAACATTGTACAAGGACATAAAGGGGAAATTGGGTGAACAGTGGAAATACGAGATGAAAAAGTACGACACTGAAGCAGAGTTGAGGGAAACCAAGATCCAAGCAATCCAAGCAATTGGCGTTGCATACGGGAGGGCAACAACCGAATATAATAACAACGAAATGACGCCAACAATAGTTTATCTATTATATAAATTTGAATTTTATGATTAAAAAAGTAATTTTCGCACTTATGTGGATCATCGGCTTTTCGGCAAGCGTAAGTGCGCAGTCAACAGAAGTTTTTGAAGGTGAAATTGAATTGGAGACCTTTGAAAACTACTCTGATTACATCAAGAAGATGCCTAATTCTATCTATTTTGATGGTGTGCATAAGATACGCATCATCGTAAAGGGCGACAAAATGCATCTGATAGATGAGACAACCAAGTGTCATACCATAGCAGACGCTGGACTGGTTGACAAACTGCTTAAAGGTGAAGACACTGGTACTTCACCAAGAAAACGAGGTTCTTTAGGTGCACACAATGCCGGTTCAACTGCCGAATATGCTTATGTGCATTATTGCGAACATACAAAAACGGGTATGGACCTCACGGAGAACGCACCTTTAATGTTACCACTACTGCAGCAGGACTTGAAATATGCTGATGGAATGACATCTCCTCTTTCTACCAATACATTTGCAGCAACAAGTACCACGAAGGACATCTTGGACACGAGCTGTAAAATGTACGAAGGCGATATCAATCATACTATGGGGGGAATGTACCAAAATTATCATGTCAAGGCTTATGTGTCCGACACACCTGCCCCCGCTGGATTGAAGTGTGCCTTTTATGGTTTGGATGTTCCTGGCGTGCTTACCAAATGCATCATAAAGTATGATGGAGGACATGTCAGTACGATGAGTATTGGTGAAATGAGTTTCTATATAGAGATGGATGTAACGAAGATAACCGCTCGTCAAGTTTCTGATGATGAATTCAATGTTCCTTCGGATTATAAAATATCAAAAAGCAGCAATAATGCATTTGCTTTGATGAAATATTATAAAGGTATAAAAAAAGAACTTGAAAAAAGAGGGGTAAAAGGAGGTGACAAGAGTCAGAAGTCAACAGGTGTTCACTATAAAACTGATGGTGAATGGGATATCTAAATCAACTCGCAACCCGAATCGTTCTCCTATTCTTGCTGTCGATTACCTCTTCGCCATGCTTCCCGCAGGGCGAAGAGGCCAATACGTACGAGCGCAGTTCTATTCATGTCATGATGATCAAACATCAAAATCAACGTTTCGATGACATCATAGAACAAGTATTTCTTCAGACACCTTTCCCCGAGCGTTTCAACAACCACAACCTTGGGGTCAAAGTAGTAACATTTGCGGAACATAAGGACGACCAAAGTGCCAATATCCAGTCTTTTGCAGACCAGGTGAATCTTGGACAGAAGATGGTAGCCAAATGGTTCAATCGCGACAAGCAGACTGGCTCATTCAATATGGAACTGATTAAAGAGCGCAGTCTGTACAATGCTAACCAGCAACAAACCAATGTGGCCAGGGCCAGCATTCGCGGTATGGCTTTGTTGGAAGATGCCGGAGAGCTACTGATTCATAATACGTATCTTGTAGTCAATGATATCAAATATCAAAGCAAGGGTAGTGGGAACTGGTTGTTGAAAAGCTATGCCTCCATGCTTTCTGGAAGTGCGAGTCAGATGCAGAAAGCAATGCAATCTATCGGTGGATTCAAAGTACACGTTACAACCTATCTCTTCCGATTACGATGGAATGATGACATTGCCAACACCTTCTATCAGAACTATTATACGGAGGATGGCGATACGGACAAAGACAAAGTTGAAGCGTTCAAAAAAGACAACCAGCTTTTCAAAATGGAATTTGTGGGAAAAACAGAAGCTGAGTCGAAAGAAACACACTTCAAGGCTAGCAAAGATCCCCAAGCGCTGCTCCTTAAAGTTACGACAAGAACGATGGACCATAACCTTGCGTCGCTACAGCAGATTTATCCTGATTTCAGAATCAAGGCACCGCTACTCAGCGTTGATCCGCTCACGGCAGATGTAGGCCTGAAGGAAGATGTCACCGAGAATACTCGTTTCGAGGTACTTGAAAGGGTAATTGACGAACAGGGCAAGATGTCATACGTGCAAGTTGGTCTTATCAAGCCAGTAAAGGGTAAAATCAAAGACAACCGTTTCATGGCTGAGGAAGATGCCGAATCCATCGTTGAAGCCACAGAATTTGAAAAGATTTCTGGCAAAGACTTTTATCCCGGAATGCTGATTAGAGAAATCACAGACTAAGTACGAAATGAATTTACAGCTATATAAATGATGACGTGAAGTCAATGAATGACTGATCATTCGCAAGATAACCGACTGACTATAAGCGTAAACCCCATGGTCAGTCGGTTTACTATTTATCTTTTCGAACCAGCCTGAGACCCCTCCGACATGACACGTGGCGTCTTGCCGCGCAATGTTACATTGTTACATTGTTACATTTACGATTTCAATACTCACATAGAGACGCTCAAATACATGACATCCCCCACCAACCAAAGCATTGGGACGGTGGGGGATGAGAAAGCGATCGGGCAAAGCTGAAGGCTCGGCCTATGAAAAAGAGCTGCGCCCTACTGACGCACGGTGGGCGTGAAGCGCAGCGTATAGGAGAGCTGTCCGCTGGAGGGACAGAGATACGGGTCGAGGCAACCGTCGCCGCCACAAGAGTTATTGCCCAGGCCGCGCTGGAAGGCGTCGAAGTGGGCAAAGACCGTCTCGCTGCGCACCAGGTCGTACCAATGGGTCGCATCGCGCCAAAGCTGGTCCGCAGGGTCGCACCACTGTCGCTCGTCGTAGTGGGAAAGCGAGAAGGCCACCCTACCCTCCGTGGCCACGGAGAGGCGGAGCCCGTTGGCATGGTCGAGGGTGAGGTCGCGCAAGTCTTGGTGGTCGCCAAAGGTTTGGGGATGGACGTTCTCGTCGATCATCTCATCGACCGTCGTGGTGTAGCGACCAAGATAGGAGCCCGTCATGCGATCGACATAGTTGGACCACGGACCACGGCCGTAGTAAGCCACCTGGTCGAAGCCTGCCAGTTCCATACCCAGGCCCAGGCGGCGCGTGGGGCCCGACGGCGAGAAGACCACCTGAAGATCGACCACGCCATCAGGATAGAGCGTGTAGCGGGAGGTGTAGAGGCAGTTGGCGGCGCGGCCCTCCACGGTGACCGTATAGCCCTTTTCGTCACCACCCTGAGTGACGATGCGCGTCTCGGCCTCGCTGACCATCGGCATCTGCTGCAACTCCTGGCTGCGGTCGTTGTCGATGTCGCGCATGCTATTGAAGTCGGGGCCCTTCACCATCACGGCGCGCCCGTCGAAGGTCCATGAGACCAACTTGCCCGAGTCGTCAAACTGGAGGGAGAAGGGCCTGCCCTCCTGCGTCGTACCGGTGTAGAGGCGGCGCTTCGCATCGGCCTCGATACGCCCGCCATGGGCCTCGTGGGCGGCAAGGGGCGCGCGCGGCTGCAGGATCATCTCGCCCTCGGCAACGGGGTAGCCCTGGTCGGCGCAGGAGGTGGCCGTCTTGAGACGCAGGAAGAGGTGGAGCACATACTCCGCACCTGCGTCGAGGACGCTATGGTAAGGCACGGCGATTTGTGCCGACTCACCCGCTGGCACGGCGGGGAGAGGAAGCGTCTGCTGCTCCACGACGTAGCCATCACGCAGAAGCTGATAGGAAAGGTCGTAGAGGTCGGACAAGTCAGAGAAGGCCAACTTGTTGCGGAGCGTAAAGGAGCGCGTCGCAGCATCCCAGTCGGAGAAAGCGGCAGGAGCATAGACGGCCTTCACCTCAGTCAGTTTGGCCGTCCACGCACGGTCGGGCGTGATGATTCCGTTGTTGAGGAAATTGCCCTGGAAGCCGTCGCCGACAAACTCGGTGGGATTGTAGTCGTAGCCCGCCACCCAGTTGTGGAAACCATTCTTCGTCCGCACGCCACGCAGGAGGTCGGAAGGGCGATAGACAGACTGGTCCACCCAGTCCCAAATGCAGCCACCGATGATATAGTCGTTGTCCGGGTGCTCGATGATGTCCCAGTAGTCCTGGAGGTTGCCGACGGCCTGGCCCATGGCGTGGGCATACTCCGAGAAGATCATCGGACGGTCGTAGCCATAGGCGGGCTTATGGGCGTAGTCCTGGGTTTCGGCGACCGTGGGATACATCCGCGAGTTGAGGTCACTACAAGGCGTCCCCTGGCTACCCCACGGACTACTGTGGACGGGGCGTCCGTCGCCGTGGGCTGTGGCGAAGGCATAGGTGGCCTGGAGGTTTCTGCCGTCGCCGCTCTCATTGCCCAGACTCCAGAAGACGACGCTGGGATGGTTGCGGTCGCGCAGCACCATGCGCTCCGTGCGGTCGAGGTAGGCCGTCCGCCACTCCTTGCGATCGGAGAGGTTGCCGCCCCGCTCGCCCGCATAGTGGCACTCCACGTCGGCCTCATCCATAACATAGAGACCGAAGGCGTCGAACATCGCGTACATCTTCGGCTGACGAGGATAGTGAGAGGTGCGGACGGTGTTGACATTGGCCTGCTTCATCATCCGCACGTCCTGAAGCATCGTCGCCACGTCGATGGCGCGGCCATACTCGGGATGGGTGTCCTGGGTGTTGACACCCTTGAAGAGGACGCGGCGCCCGTTGATCGTCAGGTGGTGGCCCTCGGTGCGGATGGTGCGGAAACCATACTTCGTGGAGAAGGCCATCTCCTCGCGACCCTTCGCGTTGCGCTGCGACACCTCGATGGTGTAGAGATAGGGACTCTCAGCGGTCCAGGGATGGAGGTCCTTGAGATCAAAGCGGAGGGCCTCTGTGGCGGTCGTCGTGGACTGATAGACCCACTGGCGGCGCTGCACCTCCCGCCCCTCAGCGTCGCGGACCACGGCCTCGATGGTCTTCTTGGCCTTGAGGCCGTCGCGGTTGTCCACGGTCAGCTGGAGGACCATCGCCCCCGAGGTGGCGTCGGCGCTGAGGAGGCCGTCGGTCTGCACGAAATGGTCGCGGACGGCCACCCTCGGTGTGGCGTAGAGATAGACGTCGCGGTGGATGCCACTAAGGTGCCACATGTCCTGGCCCTCGATATAACTGCCGTCGCACCAGCGATAGACGCGCACGGAGAGCTGATTTTCTCCCTCGCGGAGAAAGCCGGAGAGGTCGAACTCGGCGTCGGTATTGGCGCTCTGCGTGTAGCCGACGTAGCGCCCGTTGACCCACACCACGCCAGCGGAGTAGAGGCCGTCGAAATGGAGGAAGACGCGCTGGTCGCGCCAGTCGGCGGGCAGCGTGAAGGTGCGACTGTAGAAGCCCGTAGCATTGTCGTCCTTGACGCCCGCCTCGGCATGGCCCTCCTGGGCCAAGGGTGGATGATAGACGAAGGGATAGCCCACGTTGGTATAGACGGGATCGCCATAGCCCGCCATCTCCCACGACAGGGGAACGCGGATCTCGTCCCAGCCCTCGGCGTTGCAAGACTGGGCGACGAGGGCATCGGTGTCGGCAGGACCTTGGGGCGTGCCGGCGACATAGCGAAACTTCCACATACCGTTGAGCGACAGGTAGCGGCTGCTCTGCGGGGTGGTCCAGGGCTGGGAGTAGAAGGTCATGTCCTGGCGCATCGCCTCGGTGGAAGCGTAGGGGATATAGGTGGCATGGGCTGCCTCCTTGTGATCGCCGACCTTCTCGGGATTGCTGATCCAGGAGACGTCGAAGCCCGCAGACTGGTCTTGCGGATCGCGGTCGGGCACGGTGGCGACGGCGGTCTCCCAGCCGAAGAGGGCCAGGAGGGCCGCCGCGATCATGCGGTGGTTAGGATAGGATTGACTCATATTGGGTTGTGTCTGATGATTGTATTCGAAAAGGATCATTTCATGGACGACCAGGGCGCGCGCTGGTCGTCAGCGAAGCCGCCTGGAGGTCAGGGGCAAGAGCCTTGACCTGGACGGGTTTCTGGGGGTCCTTGACGCGCAGGATGACCATGGTCTTGCCGAAGAAGGCCTTGCGATGGTCGGACTTGAAGCGCTCGGTGGAGAACTGGCTGCCATTATCGACACCGATAATGTCGGCATTCTCGGCAGAGAAATAGATCTCGTTTTCGGCCCAGGGGCAGAGCGTGCCCTCGCGGTCGGTGACTTCGGCAGCGACAAAGATCGTATGCTCGCCCTGATAGTCGGCGGCAAGGCGGATCTTCTCGGCACCACCTGCCGTGCGGATCGTCTCGGAACGCACCTCGCGGCCCTGCTGGCGAGCCACGACACGCACCTCGCCAGGCTCAAACTGCACGCGCCACATCACATGATATTGGTGGTCGTCCTGCTTGCGGCGCACGCCCTGGCTGCGCCCGTTGATGAAGAGTTCCACCTCGTCGGTCTGGTTGTAGTAGCACCACAGGTCGATGGTCTGGCCGGGCAACCAGTTCCAGTGGGGGAAGAGGTGGAGGACCGGCTGGTCCGTCCACTCGCTCTGGTACATATAATAAATGTCCTTCGGGAATCCGGCCAGGTCGATGATGCCAAAATAGCTGCTTCGCGCCGGATAGCCGTAGGGGGTGGGCTCGCCGATATAGTCCCATCCTGTCCAAATAAACTGTCCGGCACAGTAGGGAGTGTGCTTCACAACTTCCCAGGTCTCCTCATGGGTAGAGGACCAAGGGGCGTGGGCGTTGTCATAGGCCGAGCACATCATCGTGGGGTCGGCATAGGGCAGGTCCCAGCGCTGCGGCAGCACGAGGACGCTATCCGAGGGCATGCGGTAGTAGCCGCGCGTCTGCAGGGCGGAGACACTCTCGGTGAAGAGGAAGGGCTTGCCGGGGAAGTTCTTGGGCACGTCCTTCACCCACTGGTGGTGGTAGTTGAAACCGACGAGGTCGATGGCGCCCGACTTGAAGAGGTGGTTATCAGGGGAAGGTTCGTTACAGCCCGCCGTGATGGGACGCGTGGTGTCGTAGCGCTTGATGATATCAGCGAGATGGATCGTGAGGAGCGAGTTGGGCGAGAGGTCGTCGCCATGGGCGAGCGTAGAAGCGTCGTGGCCCGCGTTGAGGATGAGGTTGGCCTCCTCCAGCGTCAGTTCGTCAGCGTCGGCTCCAGACCACTGTTCCAGCACCTCGTTGCCAATGCTCCAGACGAGAACGCAGGGGTGGTTGCGGTCACGAAGCACCAGGTCTGAGAGGTCGCGCTCGTGCCACTGATCGAAGAAGCGCGCATAGTCGTTCTTGGTCTTTCTGCGGCGCCACATGTCGAAACTCTCATCCATGACGACCAGGCCCATCGTGTCGCACATCGCAAGCAACTCGGGAGCGGGCGGGTTGTGACTGCTGCGGACGGCGTTGACACCCATGGCCTTCAGCCGCGTGAGCTTGCGGTGAAGGGCATCCTCGTCGAGGGCAGCGCCCAAGGCACCAAAATCGTGGTGCTCGCAGACGCCATTGATCTTCACGTTGCGACCATTGAGCCAGAAGCCTGTCTCGGCGTCGAAGCGGAAGGTGCGGAAGGCTGTGGGCGTGGAGACGCGATCGACTACCTTGCCGCCAACGACCACTTCCGTTACCACTTGGTAGACGTGACCCTGGTAGATATCCCACAGCAAGGGTTTCCTCACGGTGAGCACCTGGCCCTGGCAGCGGCCTTCATGGCGGGCCACGACACGACCGTTGGGGTCGAGAAGCTGATGACGCACCTTCGCCTGTGGGGCCTTCGGACCGTCGTTGTGCAGCGCCACATCGACCCTCACCTCCCAGGTGTCGCCCTTGCGCCACTGGGCCACGGCGTGGACGCCCCACTGGGCCACGCGCAGGGGCGAGGCGGTGGTGAGCCACACATGACGATAGATGCCGCAGCCAGAATACCAACGACTGTTGGGCTGGTCGCTATTATCGACACGGACGGCCAGGACGTTCTCTCCCGACCGGTCGAGATAGGGGGTGAGGTCGTACTCGAAGGTGGAGTAGCCATAGGGGCGCGTGCCCAGGGCGTGGCCGTTGACATAGACCGTGGCGTTCATATAGACGCCGTCGAAGGTGACGAGGACGCGATCGTCGGACGAGCCTGCGGGCAGGCGGAAATGCTTTCTGTACCAACCTACGCCGCCGGGAAGCGCCGCCACTGGCGCCACTGGGGTTGCCAACATGGAAGTCGCCTTCGATAGCCCAGTCGTGGGGCAAGGAGAGACGGCGCCAACCACGGTCGTCATAGGACGGGGAGGCCATCGTGGAATCGTCGCCGAGAACAAAGAGCCAGTCGGCATCAAACTGGATGCGCGTGCGGGCCTGTCCTGCGAGGGAAAACAGGAGGAAAAGGAGTAAGAGGGGTATTTTCTTCATATCTATTGTGTTTTGTTATACGAATACTTCCGTGCTGCAAGATCTCCCGGCCAGAGGACTTGGCAGCGCGCTATCTTGTGCCTATCTTATGTCTTTGCAAAGGTAGGCATTTTTCTGCAGAAAACCGACAGGCGACAGGACCTTTATAGCGGATCAACATCATAATAGATCTGCAGGGCGCCATAGGTCTTGGCCCGTAGCATCGCCGACTGCACCTCGCGCAGACACTGGCGCACGCGTCGCAGGTCGATGCCCAACTCGAGTTTGAGCATCAACTTGCGGATATGGAGGGTCTTCACCCGGGCCACGGAGGGCTTGTCGGGCCCGAGCACGCGGTCGCCAAAGATCTGGTGAAGACGGGAGCCCATCTCCATGGAGGCTGACTCGACGGTGCGCTCCTGGCGGTGCTTGAGGTAGATATAGGTAAGGTGGGTGAAGGGGGGATAGCGGAAGAGGCGGCGCTCCTCGAACAACTGGTCGTAGAACGCGCGGTAGTCGTGGCGCACGACCTGCTGGATGACGGGAGAGTCGGGCTGGCTGGTCTGCAAGATGACCAGGCCCTGCTGATCGCCCTTCCTGCCAGCCCGTCCGCTCACCTGCGAGAGCATGGCAAAAGCCTGCTCGTAGGCACGGAAGTCAGGAATGTTGAGCATGGCGTCGGCATAGAGGATGCCCACGACGCCGACATGGTCGAAGTCGAGGCCCTTGGTCACCATCTGCGTGCCGACGAGCACGTTGGTCTTGCCCTGGGCAAAGCTGTTGATGATGCGCTCGTAGGCGTTCTTCGTGCGTGTCGTATCAAGGTCCATCCGCGCGATCTTCGCCTCAGGCACGAGAGCCTGCAACTCGTCCTCGACGCGCTCCGTACCGAAGCCGCGGCCGCGGATGTCGTGGCTCTCTCGCAGTTGGGACAGACGGTGGGCACGCGCAAGACGTAGCCGCAATAGTGGCAGGTGAGCAGGCCCATGGTCTTATGGTAGGTCAGCGACACGTCACAATGGGGACACTTCGGGGTCCAGCCACAGACATGACACTCCACCCTTGGGGCGAAGCCACGGCGATTCTGAAACAGGATGGCTTGTTTGCCGCTGGCCAAGGCGGCGCGGATGGCGGCCAGAAGGCGCGGTGAGAAGTGGCCGGTCATCATCTTGCGGCGGCGCAAGTCTTTGACATCGACGACCTCGACGGCAGGCAACGCCATGTCCTGATAGCGCTTGTCGAGGCGGACGTAGCCATACTTGCCGGTCTGGGCGTTCCAATAGCTCTCGCTCGAAGGGGTCGCCGTGCCCAGCAGGACCTTGGCTCCGCAGAGCTTGGCCAGGATGATGGCGGCGGAGCGGGCATGGTAGCGTGGCGCAGGGTCCATCTGCTTGAAACTCTGCTCGTGCTCCTCATCGACGATGACGAGGCCCAGTCGCTGGAAGGGCAGGAAGAGGGCGCTTCGGGCGCCTAGTATGACATCGTAGGGATGGTCGGAGAGCTGGCGCTTCCAGATCTCCACGCGCTCCGCATCACTATAGCGGGAATGGTAGATGCCGAGGCGGTCACCAAAGACTCGGCGAAGGCGCTGCATCATCTGCACCGTAAGGGCAATCTCGGGCAGGAGGTAGAGCACCTGGCGGCCCTCGTCGAGGGTGCGCTGAATGAGGTGGATATAGATCTCGGTCTTGCCGCTCGATGTGACGCCGTGAAGAAGCGTGATATCCTTCGACATTTGCTGTACGAGGATTTGGTTGTAGGCGTCGGCCTGGGCCTCGCTGAGGGGCTTGATGTGCTCGGGATGGGGCATTCCGCCGAGGGGGGATGCGGCCAACTTCCTTCTCGTACAGCCGCAAGATTCTACGGTCCAAAAACTGGCGGAGGACGGTGGTGGTACAGTGGGACTCGTTCATCAGTTCCTCGCGGGTGATCTCGCGCTGGGGCACAGGATTCTCTTCGCTGACGCTGGCCAGCTCCAGATAGGCGCGGAGGACCTTCTGCTGGGCAGGAGCGCGCTGGAGCATAGCCTGGGCTGCACGGAGGGCCTGCGCCGAACGGAAGTCGTCGGCCAGCACGACGTAGGTCTCGGTCTTGGGACGATAGTCGTCCTCGGCCTTAAGACCGGACGGGAGGGCGGCCTTATAGACCTCGCCAATGGGCGAAAGGTAGTAGTCGGCTATCCACTGCCATAGGCGCAACTGCTGGGGCAGGAGCACGGGACCCGGGTCCATCATCTCGACAATAGACTTCACGCCCTCCTTGCCTGTCTTGAGCCCTGCGGGCACCTGGTCGTGGAGGGCTGCGACAAGGCCAGTGTAGGTTTTGGTCTTGCCCAACGGCACACGCACGCGGCAACCAGGCTGCAGACGCGGGGCCAACGTGTCGGGAACGCAATAGGTGAAGTAGCCCTCCAAGGGCAATGGTAGGATGATGTCGGCGTAAGTCATGGCGCAAAGTTACGCAATTATTTTGCAATCCTCACCAAAATATCGTACTTTTGCACGGAGCAAGCGGTCTGCACGAGAAGACAATTGCTTTTGCCCACAACATAAGACGATCGTTTCGCCAATAGAAATAAGTCGATCGCTTTGCTGACAGAAAACAGACTATCATTTCACTAATAAGGATAAGACAATGGACAATGAAGTATTGAAAGCTATACGGGAGCGCCGCAGCCTGCGCCGCTTCAAGGGGGAACAGGTCGGCGACGACGCCCTAAAGGCCGTGCTCGAGGCAGGCACATGGGCTCCTACGGCCTTCGGCAAGCAGGACCCGTGGATCGTGGCGGTACAGAACGAAGCACTGCGGGCCCGACTGACGGCGATGAATGCCCGCGTGATGGGGACGGAGAGTGACCCCTACTATGGTGCACCGACCGTGGTGCTGGTCTTTGCCAGCGCGGACAGTCCCAACAAGGACCGCGACGGTTCGCTCGTACTGGGATCGATGATGGTTGCCGCTCACAGTGTAGGACTGGCCTCCTGCTGGATCAACCGCGAGGACGCCATGTTTGCCACCGAGGAGGGAAAGGCGCTGATGCGTGAACTCCAGTTGCCCGAGGGACTCGCTGGCATAGGAGCGCTCGCCCTGGGCTATCCCGACGCAGAACCGAAGGCGGCCAAGCCGCGCAAGGAGGACTACTATCGCATCGTGAAATAGCACACGGCGAAGACCTTAAAAAAACGTAAAAAGCCTTAGCCGCTGATGTTTTCAGGGGCAAAGGGCGGATAGGTGCGGAAAAATTCGTACTTTTGCAAATGTATTTGAGGTAATATTTATTTCGACGCATCATTTATTAAACAATAGAGAAATATGAAGAGAATTGTATTGGTACGCCACGGCGAGAGCCAGTGGAACATGGAAAACCGCTTCACCGGTTGGACCAACGTTGACTTGACTGAGAAGGGCAAGGAGGAGGCTTTCGCCGCAGGAAGACTGCTCAAGGAGAATGGTTTTCACTTTGATATCGCATATACTTCCTATCTGAAGCGCGCCGTGAAGACGCTGAACAACGTGCTCGACGCTATGGACGAGGACTGGATCCCCGTAGAGAAGAGCTGGCGCCTGAACGAGAAGCACTACGGTATGCTCCAGGGCCTGAACAAGGCTGAGACCGCCGCCAAGTATGGCGACGAGCAGGTGCTGCTGTGGCGTCGTAGCTTCGACGTGGCTCCCCACGAGTTGCCCGCCGACGGCATCGGCAGCGCACTGACGGATCCGCGCTACGCCCTCGTGCCGGAGGACTATCTCCCGACGACAGAGAGCCTGAAGGACGCCATCGAGCGTGTGATGCCCTACTGGGAGTGCACGATCTTCCCGAAACTCAAGGAGGTGGACTGCATCATCGTGGCTGCCCACGGCAATAGCTTGCGCGGCATCGTGAAGCACCTCAAGGGCATCAGCGACAGCGAGATCACGAAGCTCAACATCCCGACGGCTACCCCGTACGTATTCGAGTTTGACGACAAGCTCCAGCTCGTGAAGGATTACTACCTCGGCGACGCCGACGAGATCGCTCGCAAGCAGCAGGCAGTGGCCAACCAGGGCAAGGCCAAATAATCTCGGCCCCTCCTTTTTTCATAGACGCAACAACGGGCGGCAGGTCATACGACTTGCCGCCCGCTTTGTTTCTACTCCTTTTCTGCCCTTCTGTTACCCATACAAGAAACCCTGGATGGACTGGTGCGGGAGATAAGCGTTATACAAAGCCCTGTTATTAAACAGAAGAGGATAAAAAAAGGGCGTTCCACGAAGACCTCATAGAGAAGTCCTGCGAAACGCCCCGGCTATATTACCTAAAGTACATTCTTACTTAGCATGTTGTGCCTTCAAGTTTAGAAGACGAACTGCACGCGAGCCTGAACCATGTGGAAGTTCTTGTCGTATGCGTACTTGTCCTTAGACAAGTTGGAGTAGGTGTAGTCGAGCATAGCCTGAACGAAACGGTTGAAGCTGTAGTTCACACCGAGGGTCCAAGAGCGGACGGCACCACCACCAACGCTGCTTGACTTGTAAGGATAGTCGGCCATCATACCATCGGGATAGTACTGGTCGCGACCTGCGCTGTAGTACTCGCCAGCGTTGATGTCGTTGAGACCCGTGTAGTTGAAGCGGCCCACGATCTCCAAAGAACGGCCAGAGAGACCCTTCAAGGTACCGTTGCGGCTATCAAACTTGTAGGGGTTACCAAAGATCATGTAGCCTGCCTCAACGTATCCACCATGGAAGTTGTTGGAACGAAGCGGGTTGGCCGTGATCCAAGCATCGAGGGTACCCCAAGTATCAATGTTGTTGTTGCTTGCGTCGAAGAGCGTCTTGGAGTCGCGCTTCTTGGTGACGTGCTTGTAGAGATACTCACCACGAACGAAGAGCTTATCGTTGTGATAGAGGGCCTCGGCACCAGCGTCGAGGACGTTCTCAGCCCAAGGCAGCTCGCAGCTTACGAAGCGCTCGTCCTCATCGACGAAGGTCTCCATGCTCTGACCCAGCTTGATGGTCTTCTTGAGAACGTTGTTCTCCGTCACACCACCACCCACGTGCTGGTAGCGGATGTTACCACCGATCATCAAGGTCTGCGTGCCGTCGTTGATGGGACGATACTGGTAGCGACCTGAGAGGACGATACCATTGAAGCCAGACTCGATCTTGTTGTACTGGTTCTCGGTCGTCACACCCTGATAGGCCATAAACTTGTCGTTGGTGAACTTGTAGGTGATACCCAGCTCACGACCCTCGCCGAGGGCGTTGGCAGCACCGGCACGAGAGATGAAGTGGTAGCTACCGAGAGAGGTGTTGCGAGCCATGGAACCAGCGGCGTTGTTGTAGTAACCCACCTGGATGTCATGGTTGCCACCCTTGTTGTCCTTCTGGTTGTAGCGAAGGAAGATGTTCTTCTGAGAGAACTTGCCACCACCGAAACCGAAGTCTGCATAGAAGTACCAGTCCTGATAGGTCAGCGAAGTACGGATGCGGGCGTCAGCGATCGTAGCGCCAGACTGCATCGGCGTATAGTCGTTGTGGTACCATGCTGCGTCGGCCATGAAGCGGGCACCCACGGTGAAGTGGAGGTCTTCCTGCTCATTATCGATAGTCACGGTCGGCTTGGAATCAAAGTCCTGCGCGTTGGCTGCCATGGCGCAAAGAGCGAACATGGGCAATATGATAAATTTCTTCATTGTCTTTATTTACTTATGAATGTTGGTAATATGACTTACTTAAACCACTACCTTTCGATTAGTAACCGAGCTCGTTGAGCACGTCGGCACCATCGGGCACCACGTGGGGAGCCTGAGAGTTGTCATACTTCTGCTCCGGGTGGAACGGGTTGTGGAGCGTAGAGCTGCAACGGAAACCATTCTCGATCATGTAGCGGAGCGACATCTCAGAGTGGTTGGTGAAGAAACCGTCCATGTAGATCGGGTGGGTCTGCGGCGTGGTGAAGGTCGTGTAGGCCGTCGGCTGCACGGTGACACCCAGGAGGTCGTCAAACTGCGTGGCGTTGTCACCCCAGAAGTTGACATAGTAGCCCATGTAGCGTGCAGTCTGAGCATAGCTATCGAAAGAGTACGGGTGGTTGATCATACCGCTCTTGCGAATCATGTAAGCCATCCAGGGAGCGTTGAGCTCAGGATAGTTGTTGGGCGCACCCTCTACGCACGGGCCAATGATGTGGGCACCATGATCCTGGGCGTACTTGATGAAGGAAGCGTAGCCAGCAGGCGTGTCGTAGTTGAGGTCGGTAGAACCACCGTTGCTCAGCCACAAGAGGTAGCACATCGGGATCTGACCCTTGAAGACGTTGTAAGCACGATTGAGGGCGTCGAAGGAGAAGGTCTGGAGGATCACCTTACCATTGGTGTTACCCACGTTGACGTGGCCGTTGACATAGAACGGTTTGCTCTCTGACTCCTTCTTGGTGATGATGTTCCAACCCCACTCGTCGAGGATGTTATAAACACGGATCTCGATGTCCTTCGGGTTCAACCAAGACTCCTTGAACTCGGGATAGATACCCGGACGGTTGCCGTTGTCCTTGTCGTCAGCGACATAGGCGGTGCTACCGTTCTTGTCACCGAAGCTGTACTCCACGAAGTCCATGTACTTGCCGGCCTTGCTACCGACGGTGCTGGGATCGTCGCACTTCACGGCAGCCTTGGCAGCCTTGTAGATCTCCTCCAGCGTCATGTTCTTGTACTCGTCCTTGATCTTGTAGGTCAGCACGCGCTCGCCCTCGGCATTGCGGTTGAGCTTCTTACCCATAGCGTAGTTGATCTGATCCTGCAGGGCAGAGACATAGAGACCATTGCTATAGTGGATCGTGGGCACGCCATCAGCGTCGTAGGTGTAGTAACCATTGTGACCTGCGGCGAAGGAAGCACGGCCCAACTCGGGCGTGGCGTCGTTGAACCACTTACCAGCGTCGAGCATCAGGAGCTCAGCATAGTAGTAGGACATGGTGTAGTTGGCACGGAAATCGGCCACGTCACGCTGATACTGAGCCTCGATATCAGCCTCAGAGAAGTGCTGTGAACCGTCGCGGTTACGGAACGAGCGGTAGAAGTCCTTACGCTTGGTGGGCACGTCGTCAGAGAAGACAGAAGCGATGTTGGTGGTACGCTTCAGGTTCTCATCGTGGTTGGCGAGCACCACACCGTCCTTGGTCACCTGGAGGTCGCTCTCCAAGTAGTCGGCGCCCATATTGCGGGCCCAACGCCAGGCAGCCTCAGTCTCCTCAGGAGCCCAGTAGGTGGAACCACGGTGTGCCACGCAAGCATAGAGAGGCACATAGTCGCGCACCTTCGCCATCTCCGGCGAGATCTGCTGCACGTCGGTACGCTTGGCGTCAGTATTCACATTGGTGAATTGCTGCTCGTCAGAGCAAGAAGTAAAGGCAGTGAGCATAGCCATACCCACGAAGCCTAAACGGATAATTTGCTTTGTCATAAACAATTATTAATTGATGATATTGACTAAATGATTATTCTAAATGATAGCGATCGCCAGTCTTTACTTGTTCTTCACAAGATACTGCTCCTTCTTGTAGGTGAGGGCCATGAAGAGAACGGAGAGCACGCAGGCGCCGATGAGGAGGACGAAGGTCCAGTCCCAGCCAGCAGCCTCAGCGACGTAGCCGATAACGACATTGGCCAGCAGAGCCGTACCGAGCACGTAGCCCATGAAGCCAGTCAGTCCGGCAGCGGTTCCTGCCACGTTCTTCGGAGCGAGGTCGAGAGCCTGGACACCGATGAGCATCACAGGACCATAGATGAAGAATCCGATACCGATCAGGCAACCAATGACGACATTGATATTGGTGAAGTTCTGCCAGTAGATGACGATCAAGACTGCCACGACGATCATGAAGAGGATGGTCGGCAAGGCACGACGACCGTGGAACACCTTATCGGACAACCAACCACAGATGATCGTACCAGGGATGGCAGCCATCTCGTAGGCGAAGTAGGCCCAGCCGGCCTCCTTGATATCGATGCCCTGCTCGGTGAGGATGGTAGGTGCCCAGTCGAGGCAACCGTAGCGCACCATATAGACGAAGGCATTGGCAAAGGCGATGTACCACAAGAACTTGTTGCTCAGCACCGTACGGAAAATCTGACCCGTAGAGAGCACCTCCTCTGACTTCTCATCGTAGGTGTCGGCATAATCGTTGCGCCACTTCTCAATAGAGGAAAGACCGCAAGACTGAGGCGTATCGCGAATCATGCTATAGGCAATGATAGCGATCAGGATAGCAACAGCAGCGGGGAAGAGGTAGGTACCAATCAAGAAGTAGGACTTCTCGTCAGCACCGTAGAACCATGATCCGAACCAAACGGCTCCATAGACGGCCATCGGGCCTACAAGAGCACCACCGACGTTGTGGGCGCAGTTCCAGAATGACATCCAGGTACCACGCTCCTTGATAGAGAACCAGTGGGTCATCACGCGGCCACACGGAGGCCAGCCCATACCGTTGAACCAACCGACGAGGAAGTTCAAGACGGCCATCAGGGTGATTGCCAAGCCCTTGTTGTCAGCACCAATCCACTGCACCGGGACGATCATGAACATCATCGAGATAGCAGCAAGGATTAGACCCAGCGGCAGGAAGCGCTGTGCATTGCTGCGGTCGGAGATACTGGCCATGACAAACTTGGAGAAGCCATAGGCGATAGCGTTCATGGAGAGCACCACACCCAGCTCACCCTTCTCGAAGCCGAACGGCGCGAGCATCGGGATTGCCATGGAGAAGTTCTTGCGGACAATATAGAATCCCGCGTAACCAATAAAGATACCGATGAAGACCTGCCAACGCAAGCGACGGTATCGCTCATCTGCCTCGGAGCCTGTCTGCTCCGGCTTAAAAGCAGGAGGAGCCAAAAAATTCCACATAATAAATTTTATTTAAACATTAGTTATTCCGAATCTCAAAGGATCGTTGTATTCCTTCAAAAGCAACTTTTGCGCAAGTAAAAAGGGTAATTCGTTTTACGCTTCAAAACCAAACGCCATGCTTTACGTTTGCAAACGTACAATAAGGCGGCGAAACAAACAAATGTGTTAACATGTTTTAAGGATATAAATCAAGAGCAGTAGCTTTTCAATACATTCCAAACAACCAAAAAGGCCATTTTCCGTATATTACATGCATGTTTTTCGCTTCGAAAGCTAATGAAACTAATTTTATTTAAACGCAACATCTTGTCAACTTCACGAATCTGCCACTTTTCAAGCATTCAAAGGAAGAAACATGCACGGTATATAAAAGAGTGTGCATGGTATAAAGGAAGGGAGCGAGAGCACAATATGAAGAACGGATAAGAAAACACAACAAAGAACGGGCGGGCGCCCGAGAGAGTACCCGCCAGTTCTTATAGGATGACCTTACGTCTTGGCTACGCCTTAGCCGAGCGCGTCGTTTTTGATCTTGTTATAGTCGGCAAAGGCTTTGTCGAAGGCTTCAAACTGTGCCTGCGACTTCTTGCCGAGGGTACCACGAAGTCCGCGATAGTAGCGCACCACCTTGGCTCTAAGCTCACGACGGTCAGCGTCGGTAGCACCAGTCTGATAGGGAGCATAGATTTTGTCCAAGTCCTTATACATCTGGGGCACGAGTGTGGCGAGGAACTCCAGTTCGCCAGTGTAGTCCCCGGGCGAGACGGTCGGAGCCGTATCTTGCGCTGTCGTGTCCTGCGGGGCCACCGTGGCCGTGGTATCATGGGGCACGGCTACTTGCTGCGTGTCGTCCTGTGACAGAAGGTTGACATCATTGATGAAGTAGAGGACGATTCCAACCACTACAGCCAAAGCCAACACGACGGCAAAGGCACGGAGCGTCCCCTTGCCTACCTTGGGCACGCCGACCTTCACACCGCCCGAGGGACGGCTACTGCGACGGTGATCCAGAGCGTCAGCAAAATCGGCCATGGTCTCATAGCGCGCACTGCTATTATAGTTGCAGCAGCAACTCACCACGTCGTAGAACTCACCACCGAGGCGCAAGTCCTTCATCAGCATACCGAGGGCATACATGTCAGCACGTGCAGTGACAGCCACCGTGCCGTCCTTGATCTCGGGGGCCTGATAGCGGATGACCTGTGCCGCGTCGTCCTGATTGCCGGCATAGGTTTGGCGGAAGTTGAGCAAGCGGACCTGATTGCCCTTCTTGGTGACAAAGACCACCGCTGGAGAGAGGTCGCCATGAACGCCCTTGCGCTCATGGATATAGCCGAGGGCAGAAGCCAACTGCTCGAGCACGGCCTTCTTGGATTCAAGGGATGGATTCTCAGCAGTGAAGGCTGACAGGGGACGGGCGTCTTCCCAATCGACGACTAGGCAGCGTCCCAGGCCGTCCACATCCCGCATCTCTACATAGCGAAGCAAGTAGGGATGTTCCTCGTCGCGATGTGCGTCAAACTGGCGCTGAAGCCCCTTTTCATAAAGTGGCTTCCCTTGATATTGTTTTTTGATGGAGATCAGCAACTCCGGCTTTGCGCCGCCATCGCTCAACGTGAAGCGATAGACACCATAAGTTTTCAAATCCTGCATAATTATTTGCCGTTCTTGACCGTTGGTACTACGTGATGGAAGTCCAAGTGAGCATTCCACCATGATTAAAGTGCAAAAATAGGAATTTTATTCGGTATTGCCAAAGGATTGGCCTTCTTTTTTACTCCCCTCTGCCTGCGTCTTCTCCCAGGCTTCCCATTCTGCCTGAGCCTGCTGCCAGTCGGTGACCTCTCCCGAGGCGACTGCTTCGGCCTGGCGCGCAGCCTCATCACGGGCTCTGTCGCGGGCGCGCTTGGCCTTCATCTGGGCAATGGTAGCCTCATCGAGAATCACGATCGCACCACGACGGATGGCTTCCTGTAGCTCGTCGGGCCCGAAAGCCTTACCCTGCACGTTGAAGTCGGATATATTAAACTCGTAATCGACGCGCAGCTCGTGGCGAATCTCCTTCTGCCGTCCCCGCTTGCTGGCGTTCTTCAACTTGAGCAAGCGGGCTATCTCTGTAATCTCTTGTTGTGAAAATTTATTTCTTCCCATGTTGTTCTTGTCTCTGTCTGCCCACGTCGGGCGTTCTGGCACTTTGCTATCGTTACCTCGGCATGACCCCAACACTACCCTATTATCTTGACACAACCTCGCTATTGCCTCGCTCACGCTCAAACTTTAACAAGCTATAACCCTGCCATTACCTCGTGAGACTCAACTTGACATTGAAGCCGAAGTCGTGGGTCGTGGTCGGATAACTGCTCGAAGAAAGGAGCGGCGTATTGGTCTGCATGTCGTAGTAGAAGCTCATCGTGACCAGACGCGAGAGGGTGTAGTCGGCGGAGAACGAGAGCTTGAACGCCGAGTTGCCACTCGAAGCCGAGGATGTCATCGTGGCGATGTCGCGCGTGATGGCTGCCTGCTTGCGGAACGAGAGGTCGAGGCGCAGGTTCAAGTCGCGGTTCACACCACCACGAGCAGCCTGACCGCGGTTGTTCTGACTATTTTGACTTCCCTGTTGTTGGCCGTCGCCCTGCTTCTTGGTCTTCAGCTTTTTGCGGCCGCGCGGACCGAAGAGGTCAAAGTTGTTGATCTTATAGCCGAACCCGAGTACCCAGTCCTTACTGATGGCCTCATTGACCTGGACAGAAGTCATCGAGAGCGAGAGCTGACGTGTCTGGTTGTACTTAATCTCAGCTGTCAGGTTGTTGAGCGTCGTCACCGACAGACCGAGCAGCGGCGAGAACGATTCATTGATGCTCACCATCGAGACGTTGAACATCGAACTCGGTATGGGGCTTCCCGTCGCGGCATCCTGCACGAAACCGAGGTCGCCGTTGAGGGCCAGCCAGGTGCTATAGCTCTGGTAGGCGCCGACACTATAGATGCTCTTATAGCTATGGTTGATGTTGACGCTCTTGAAGAGGTCGCGGAACCACGGCAACTGTGAGAGACCGCTGTAGCGCACGGTCCAGTTGGGCAGCAGCGAAGCCAATGTGGGGAAGATGTTCAGGCCCACGCTTCCCATACCCGTATAGGCGTTGAGGAAGGCTGGGATCATCACGTCGCCACTATACTTGTCAACAGCACCCTTGGCAGGATCAAATTTGCCTCCGCCCAGGGCGGCAGGATACTGTTGGCCCACATACTGCGCCTCCACCCGGTCACGGTAACCATCAAGCGAGCGGACAAACTTCTCGAAGGTCGCACTATGGTAGCCGTTGGCTGCATCGCCCATACCCTCGAAGGCCGAACCGAGCGAGAGCGTCGTCATCGTAAACGATCCACTCTGTGTGGTCGGGTTGCCCTGGTACATATATTGTATGCTCTTCGCCGTGGTCTGCGTGCGAGAGGCGTTGAGGTCGATCTTGAGGTTGTTGACAGGCTCCAGCGTCATGCGCAACTGCAGGTCCTGAGTGTGGTTGGTCGTTGCGGGCGTGGCCACACTATCGTTGGAGAGCAACCAGCCCCGCTCGCGCGCGCGATCTATATAACTGTCCCCCGTCATACCAAAGGCGAAGTCGAGGCCTGGAGCGAGGGCATCGCCACTACGCTGACCGAAGGCCTTGCCTATGACGGGCATGAAGCCGGGCAGCATCATCGCATACTGGTCGCGATAGGAGATACTGAAGGATCGTGCCGTCATCAGCACACGGGCCACACACTGGGCCGTCTTATACCAGCGCTTATCGTCGAGCGGTTCCTTGGGCGTGACGGTGAGTTTCATGCGGATGGTAGAGTCGGTCTTGTTGAAGATCTTAATCTTGTTGTCGTCCACCTTCTTCCAGCGCACGTCAATGGTCTTACCGTCGGCATCCTTGGCCGTGACGACGAGTCGGCGCGTCTTCTTGCCATGATTGATGACCATCGTGGTGTCGGCCTTGATCGTCACCTCGCGCTCGAAGCTACGGCGATTCTTGGGCAATTCTTTCTTCTTGTTGCCAGCCTTGTCTTCCTTGTCGTCCGCCTTGTCCTTATCCTTATCGTTCTTTGGTTTCTGGGGCGGATTGGGCGTGCGCTGATCGCGGCCCGAGGCGTTGGGGCGACGGCGGTTGTTGCGTTTCGACTGCTTAAATCGCTCGTTGGTCTTCTTCAGGAACGGGAACTGGTTATAGAGTTTCTCCAGGTTGAACGTACCATTGAGGTTGATCGTGCGGCTCATCGAGATGGTGTTGCCTAGCGACGTGCCATCCTCCAGGTCCGATCCTCTCACCCACGAGTAGGTAGAGGCGTAGCTGGCATCGGCATTGACCCAGTCGAAGATGGGTATCAGGTTGAGCGGCAACTGGTAGGAGGCGTTGAAGGACTGGTTGAAATCCAGCGGGCGTCCCCAGTGGCGGATGCTCTGCTTCACGGAGTCTTTCCAAGCCTGATACTGGTCGGGATAGAGATCCTTGTTGACGGGCGTATAAGGCTCTTCGATCTCCGCGTGGGTCGCACTCTGGAAGTTCATGTGCAGATTCTTCGTCAGATCCCAGCGGATGGTGAAGTCGCGGTTCCACAAGAACTGCTGACTGAAGGTCAGCGGCAACATGGCGTTCTCCGTCGATTCCATGTCGCGCTCCTGCAGTTCATAGTAGGATCGCGTCATCTCCGTGTTGAAGCCGATGTTCTGCGGCAGCCAGTTGAGACCGAAGCGCTTGAAGATCTCCAGCCACTTCGATCGGTTCTTGATCTTCTTGAACGGTTCCCACGACTTATAGACTGGCGTCCAACTATAGGAGAGTGCACCGCGCCAGTTGTCCTCGTTCTCATAGACCGTAGTCTCGCCGCTGGTGTGGGTGTGGCTATGGCTATAGGAGAAGGAGAAGTTGGCCGGGTCGTAGGGCATGGGGTGACGCTTGTTCTGTATGCCAACGCGCACATTAGAAAGCGAGAAGTTGGTCGTCGTCTGCTTCGTGACGGCGATCGACTCGATACTGTCTCGCTCACTACGGCTTCCCGCTGCGTCGAGTGCATCCTGCAGTTCCATATCCGTATCGAGCGGATTGTACTTCGGACGACTTTGAGTGCGCTGCACACTATAGTAGATCGGTGCAGAGACCCGCGCCTTATCGGGGAAGAACTTACCCAAATCGAAGTTGGTCGTGAGGGTATAGTCGCTCGTAGTTTCCTGTTGGCGTTCGTTGACGCCCTGCTCGATGCCACCGAAGCCGTCGGTGATGTAACTGCCATTGAGGTCGATGGTACCAAAGTCGGAGAGCTGAATGTTGAGTTTTCCGCGTGCGGCCCAGCCTCCCTCGTTGTTATACTCCAGCAGGCGGAGCTCGTTGACCCACACCTCGCCGCTCTTCTCCTCGCCACTGAGGTTGCGCACACCGATGATCATCGTCTTCACCTCGCCGAGCGTCGGATTACCGACGATGGTGATCTTGTTGGCTGGTTTGTCGGCATCGTAGGTCACGAAGGGCATGCTGAAGCTGGCCGCACCTGCAGCCTTGGCCTCGTTGCGTGCCTTCTTCACGGCCGTAAAGACCTTGAGCGGGACGTCGAGCATGTTTTCCTCGGGCCATACGGCCACACATCCCTCACGCGAATAGCCATTGTAGCGGCCAGGGGCGGTGAGCGTCAGCGGAATCTCATACTCGTAGTAGTTGTTCTTATAATCGGAACCGAAGCGGACAAAGACTGCCAGCTGACTGTTCTGCAGTCCAGTCGTGTTCGGGTCGAAGGCATTGGCGTGTGCGAACATCTGGATGCGCTTGTACTGGCGGAGATCGAGGGTGGTGTTCTTATAGACTGCCTTCGACTCGCCCGTGCCCAGGCGGTTGACCGTCATAGCCAGAGCCTGCTCGTTGCTCTGCACGAGCTGCGGCTGCGTCGGATCCTGCTCGCGCGAGATGCCCGGCGGGAGAACATAGTTGACAGGAACCTTGTCGGAGTTTTCCTCGATGCTCACAGCGCTGACGGACATCGTGCCCGAGGTCGTTGCCGAGTTGGTGAGGTTCTGGTTGTACTGTCTCCAGTCGCCACGCACCAGGTCGAGGGATCCGAAGCGGAGCACAATGGGCTTCTCGAAGCCCGTAAGGAACATGCGCATGAAGCGGATGGAAGTGAAGTCGCTGATGCCACCGACACGGCGCTCAAACTCTCTGAGGGGGATGCGGAACTGATACCATGTCGCCTTGCCCGTACCTCCCTTGCGCAGGGAGGGCGTCGTCTCGCGCTTATCGACAATGAAGTTTTGGCCTACGACCAAATCCTGGGGACGGATGGAGAGATGGTACTGGTAGTACTTCTCATACTCGTTGAGCGTGTAGTCCTGGTTGATATCTTCCACATCGGGGGTCGTCTTGTAGGACGTGTCGTAGTTCTCCGGCTGGTTGTCGGAATCGGGGGAGTTGCCCTGCGGCATGTTGATGCGCTTGTAGCGTTCCAGGATAGACTTCTGTTCGCGGTCGTAGTCGGATCCGCGGAAGTAGTGGTAGTTGTCATTGGCTGGGTCGGCCCAGATGGAGTCGAAGACGGCTTGGTTGACCTTGCCTCTGATCTCCGTCAGGAAGTCCTGGTAGGACTCAAACTCGCGTTCCTGATCGTCGGTGAGACCGTTGAAGCCCACGTCCTGCAGGGCGCGGCTGCCCTTGGTGGTAGCAAAGGCATAGGTGACGGTGGGCTGCGTCGGGATGCGGCCCCACTGCGTGGTGGTCCAGGACTCGCTGCCATCGACGGGCATTCCGCTCTCATAGAACTTCTTGCCGTCGCGGAGGATATCCTCGCTCACCTCGCCGAGGTCTATATAGAAGTCGCCACCGTAGAGATGAGCATCTTCGCGCTCGTTGCTGTAGATGAAGGGGTCGAGCATCCAAAACTCGATATACTCGATGTTGGCGGCCTCGAAGTCGCTCGTGTCCAGTTTGCGCATCATGCCGCCCCACTTCGTCTTGGGCTGGTTGAGGCGTCCGTTGAGGGTGAGGTCGGGATTGAAGTTGTACGGGCCACGCTCGTCAGGATAGTAGGCGAGGTTGAGGACAGTGAGCATCGACGACTGGCCGCTATAGTTGTTCTGGTCGCGCTTCGGGAAGAGCTCGCGGGTATAGACCTCGCGCACATAGTAGTTGGAGAGCTGCTCCAGGTCGCTGCGGATATGGCCCGGCGTGAGCGACGAGCTGCGTCGCGTGAAGAGCGGGTCGATATTGTACCATGCGAGCAACGAGCGGTTGTAGCCGCTCTTGAGCGTTGTCTTGTCGCTCGCCTCGTTGAAGAGACTCGGTACGGAGGAGATGATCCAGGAGGTGGGCTGCGAGACGTCGATGGTGCTCTTCGTGTTTTCGAAGTCGTCGAGGTAGGAGGCGTTGTCCTGCGTGCCACTGGCCTTGCCGGCGATGAGCTGTGCAAACTCGGCCGATAAAGAGATCTGCGAGGGCTGCGTGAGGTGGAGGAAGGGGATCTTGTCGAGCATGTTGGTGAGCCACTGACTTTCCTTCTTCCAGTTGAGGTTGAGACCCCAGATGGTGTTGTTGAGGGGTTCCGATCCCATGCTGACCTTGGTCGTCAGGGCCTGCTCGCTCAGGTGCATGAAGGTACCACCCAACTGGAAGTTCTTCGAGAAGTCATACTCCCAGTTGAGTCCCACCATCGTCTTGCGTTCCTGACCGTAGTCGCTTTGGCTTTCGAGCGAGACGTTGATATTGGTGCCCGCGTCGAGGATGTTCTGGTTGAGGATGGTCACCTCACCCGAGTTGTAGTCCACGGAGTAGTCGCTTCCCTCGGTCAGGGTCACGCCGCCTGCCGTCACCACCACCGATCCCTGCGGCACGTTGTAGGCGCCCAGCGAGATGACGTTGGCAGAGGATCCGCTATACTGTCCGACGAGCATGTACTTGTCCTTCTCGGCTATCTGCTTGGCCACGGTCTTCGTGGAGTCATAGAGTTCGGTGAAGGCATACTTGTCCGCGCTCGCTGCCGCCACGCCATGCTGTTCGAGATAGTTCTTCATGTAGGATCCGAAGGGTTCGGCGACGGGGAAGAAGACGCGTCCATTGCTCACCGTGTAGCCCTCCACAAAGTCGAAGTAGCCGTTGGAGTTGGCCTTGTTGTTGTTGTCGAGGCGGTCAGCACCGAGAAGCTTGATGATCGGCGTACCCTTCACCTGAGCCTCGGGGATGTAGGAGATATAGACGCCCGTGGTGTCGCTCTGGTACTTCACGTCGAGGCGGAACTTCTCCTTCTGCACCGTCGAGGCGAGGTAATAAACGTTCTTCATCATCAGACGCCAGTTGCCCTGCGCGGGGTTGTTGCTCGTGTTCTTCAGGGCCTTGACAAAGAGGGCCTCGCTGACGTTGGTGCGGTCGCTGGAGAACTCACCCACCTGGTAGGTCACACCACCGTAGGTATATTCATAGGCGACAGCGAGCACCTGGTCGGCCTGCAGTCCGGCGCGCAGCGACACATAGCCCAGCGACGTATTGACCGTATATTCCGAACTGGACAAGAGGCGCGCACTCGAGAGTTTTTCAAAGTCGGTACCACCGACGAGTCCCATGCCCTCCAGCGCGCTGGAGGCTTGGTCGATGTCGCGGGCCTCAGGATGGCCCTGTGCGATGGTCTGATACTCGCCGTTGGCTTGGTTGGAAGGCACAGCGCCCGAGCCTGGTCCCCAGAGGTCGGGACGGCTCACACCGTTGTTCTCGCCCAGGTCGGTGAGGGCGACAATATTGCGGGTATTGGAGGTGGTTCCTGTCTTGTTAGTTACCCAGATTTCCACGCGGTTGATCTTCACGCCCGTGGCAAGGTTGGGGAGCGTGCGCATGCCCGCGTCGTAGTGGGCAAGGAAATAGTTGGAGAGGAAGAAATGGCGGTTCTCCTCGTAGTCAGCGACATCGATCTCAAACGGGGTGAGCTGCTTGCCGCCCTTGGAAGAGACGCTCTTGTTGGACGACTTCTTCTGCGAGAACACCGTCTGGAGCTTCAGGCGGCCAAACTGGAAGTCGGTGCGGATACCGAAGAGGCTGCTTGCGCCTTGTACAAGGGAGTTGTTGGAGGGGAAGGAGATATTGCCAGCCTCAACGAGACGCACCATCTCGTCCTCCTTGCCGTCATACTTGAGTTTGAGGTTCTGCGAGTCGAAGTCGAAGGTGGCGTCGGTGTTGTAGTTGAGGTTCATGTTGACCTTGTCGCCGACCTTGCCATTGACGTTGAGGTTGATCTTCTCGTCGAAGTCCATCGTCGTGGTCTTGCGGTTGCGGATGGGGAGCGACGGGTTGTCGATGTTCTTCAGCGTCGCGCCAAACTTCAGTTCGGCGGTACCCTGTGTCTTGATACGTACGCCGCCAGGGCCGAAGATTTTCTCTGCTGGTCCGAGGTCGAAGTGCATGTTGGTGAAGTCAAACTTCTCCTTGCCCTGCTGCTGGAGAATCTCCTTGTTCTTCTCGCGATAGAAGTCGGCCCAGCTCTGTCGTTCGCTCCACACCCTGTACTCGTCGGGAGTCATCATGATCGGCGTACCGACGTAGGTGCCACCGATCTTGTAGCCGACGACATAGCGGTCGATGGAGTCGTTATACTCCACCGTCTGCTGCATGTTTTCTGGCCTTTGCAGGTCGGTGGTGCCTTGCTGCAGGTCGTCAAAGGTGATGGGGGTGGTGCGCTGTATCTTCCAGCGCGGATGGAGCAGCGAGTCGGGGATTTCCTCTTCATCGATGATCACCTCGGGCAGGTCGGGTTTCTTCGTCTTCGTGGTGTCGGCGGGAGCAGCGACGACCAGGCTGGTGCGCCGATGACAGCCGACGACAGCAGCAACCTGCCTGCGATGGCCGCCAGGCTCACCGCAAATAAGACACTCATTATGATGGCAGACCTTTTCCTCATATTGATCGGTACCCCGCTGCTGCCTTCTTCAAATTCAAAGTGGGAAGGCTCTGCGGGCTTGTCAAATGTCTATCTTGCTTGGAAAAATTGGGTATGTTCCTGATTTTGTTTTAATTCTCTTTCTCTTCTGCGCCCAAGGACGCTTGCCAGACTCTATTTGATGAGCTTCAGCGCCTGCTTGACGACTTGCTCCACGGGCAACGTTGGCTGCTCAGTAAGGATCGACTGGACGACCTTGGCCGACGGCGCAGGGGAGAACCCGAGCATCGTCAGCGCGCTCACAGCCTCATCTCGGACGGTAGTATCGACCGCCGGAGTGCCTGGCTTGGCAACAGCATGGAGCTCGTCGGCTATGCCGCTGGCCACTATTTTGTCCTTCAGATCGACGATGATGCGCTGCGCCGTCCGCACACCAATGCCTTTCACGCTTTTCAGCATCCGCTCGTCGCCACCGGCGATGATGTTGCAGAGTTCCTTCGGCGTGATCGAAGAGAGGATCATCCGCGCCGTATTGGCTCCCACACCCGAGACGGTGATGAGCAGGCGATAAAGGGCGCGCTCCTGTACCGTGGCAAAGCCGTAGAGGGTGTAGCTGTCGTCGCGGCCTCCCGTGACGATTGCCTCGTGGACGTAGAGCTTCACCTCCCGCTTCCCCTGAAGAACGGTATAGGTGTTGAGGGAGATGCCAAGCGCATAACCGACACCCGCCGCCTCAATGACGGCCTGCGCCGGGGTGAGCGCAGCCAGCTCGCCTCGTATATATTCTATCATATCGTTGTTTGCAAACTTATTCTTATATTTAGCTAAACGCAGACGCCCCGCCTTTTATTGCCTCGCCTCTCCATTTTATTGCCCGCCTCTCCATATTTTTGCCAGACAGCCTGCTTCCGCCTCCGTTGCCTGGGCTGCAGGTTAGACCACAGGATGTCTCCTTGCGATTGGCCCTGGCAACAATTAACTAAAGTGACCCACTTCTATTATAAATCAAAGCTTTTGTAGAACTGACAGGCATACCATGTACATCTCACCCCTAAGGTGGAGTCTATTGTTTGAGCTAAAAGAACACCAATTTGCTCCATGATCGGAACAATTCCTCCAAAAGCATCCCCATAGGGGTGCTGAGTAATTTCATTACTTAATATAGGAAGCACAAATCGGCAAGAGAGTAAACTTACTTAACGTTTTGGGCTAAAAAATCGCTTTTTACGCCGTTTTGCGTTGATTTTGCATAAAAAATTCTTCGTCAACATTTTTTTTTAATAACTTTGCAAGGCAATATATAACGTAGCCAAGCAACTTTGGTTCGTTTAGACTTGCAGTAAGTAGTAAACTGATTGTTAAACTAACAAATAAAGGAAAAGAAACAGACAGATACCTGTTGGCGGAATTAATTTAGTGCATACTTAATTCTGCCAATGGGCTTGTCGTTAATGAAGTTTACGTATTGCAGAATGGTAAGTGCACTAATTTTGCCAATGATTACGGCAAACAAACCATTCGTTATTTTTAGCGTAGTTTCTGATGACCAAGAACTGGTCTGTAAGTTGTGAGAATATTGTCTCAATCCTCTTTCTTGCCTTTGCAAACGGAATGAATGTCGGTTTCCAGTCCTTTTTGGTTGAGCCGATACGGGCACTCCAGTCTTATGTGTGCGGTTTCGAACAAGTCAAGCTGTACGTCAGCTCCAATATACCCTTTGTCACCATAGATGCTACAGTCGTGATAAGTATGTCTTACATCCTTCATATAATGGAGGTCAGCCACACTTGCCTTTGACAGATCATAGGAATGGATAACTCCACTTAACCCACAGAGAGCGTGTAACTTATAACCAAAATAAAAAGTGTTCTGCGAAGCTTCTGAAGCCGAAGTCGGGAGCTTGCGAGAAATTGCCGGTACGTCCCATCTTGCAACGTTTTCCTCTTGCAACCCTACAAACCTCTATCGGCTTGGAGTCAACAAAAGAATTGTTCCTCTCCGCCATCCATTTCCATGGCAATCCGCTTGCGCAGTTCCTCACAGGCCTGCCGTTTTTTCTTCCCGCGGTCATTGAACTGTCTCCTTGATATGAGATTGGGAATGCGGTCCTTGTATTCTTGCAATTTATAGTCGAACAACCACTTCTCACTATCAATGCTCTCGGTCTCTGCCGTCAGGGATAGCGCCACCACTTCCAAATCCGAAAACTTGGGAACAGGACCACGACGTGGAACATTACCGATTCATTGACGAGATTTTCAGAGAATTGCTTGCATATCTCGAGTATTTTGACGAATTTTTGTATAAAGGTTGTACATACGATGGTTTGAACTTAATGTTTTGAACACCACTAAGTTACTAAAAATCAGCGACATGTACAACTTTTTACTCATGTTTATCAACTTAAATTAATTCCGCCAACGGGTGACAGATATTTAAAGGAACGTCTAAGTGGAAGCTGTTCTGTGAACAAGTTCCACAAGGGAAAGTACATTTCCTAAGATAGAGGCGATTCTGTTCTAAACTTTTTGGATATTGAGCTTTTAGCTCTTGTTCTCTCGTCTATGAATACCGCCAATTTTCAACACACGAGGACAAGCAGGCAGAAGGTTCACGCTCATAAGGCGTGGACTGTTCTGTGCTTGTGGTGTGTGCAGGTAACTTGGCGGTAACCGTTAGACGAAACAAGCATAAGAACGGAACACGCCTATTTTGCATCACAATTATTATCCAAAAACAATGGAACAGAAAAACTATTTAAAATTGATTTGGACGGTTGCATTTATAGCTTTTGCTGCCGTCAGTTGTTGGGCAACTGCAGAATCCCTACACTTATTGTTATCATCATGGCCTTTAGCTATGTGTTGGGTTGTAACTGTCGGATTTTTCATTATTGCATCTTTGGGAACAAAGATGATTGTCGATAGTCTCAATCAAAATATCTATCTCGAAAAACGTGGCTTGCGCTTAGTAGGGGGCATTGTGATTGTTCTTATCTTTTGGTTGATTTGTAGTATGCCAACAAATACTCATACTTTCTTTTATCGCACAGTGATAAACGACAAGGTGAATACAGACATATCTACAACAAGAGGGTATTTGAGTCAAATAAAGAACAACACGAACAACAAAACACAGGCTACGGTAAAAGTCAATGAACTCAAAAACAACGTAGATGTTCTTTTGGGCGAATTAGAAGCAGAAATCAAGAACGAAGTAAACCCAGGATTTGGACCTAAGTCAAAAGAAATATTGCGTAAGTTTGCTACACTTTTGGGAGTTGATAAAGTTGAACCTTTGAGCTATAAAGGAACTTCTAAGCAAGACCGTGATAAACTTTGTGATGCCTATCGCACAAAAATCTATATTCTTGCAGAAAACCGTGCAACCAATATAATGGCACACATTCTGTCGCCAAACTCTGACAATATAAAGGAGGTAAAGCGAGATGATGAGAACTTAGCTTTGGTAAAAAAATATATTGGGGATAAAACTATCAACCTCAATGATGCAGAAGACATTGAAGATGTTTGCGACAAACTCAATACGGCATACAACACTGTCAAAAAGAATAGTGACTTTGTAAACTTTTCCTCCAAGACAGACGAAACTAACTATACCGCCGACAATCCTGTTACAAAAGTAAAACGCATGATAAGCGTATTCGATGTATGGGAGGACTTCATGGCTGGCGAATATGCAGGGCATGGTTTCATGTTCTGGATTATCATTTCTATTTTGGTAGATATAGCAGCATTTATCTTCTTTGATTTAGCATTTAAGAAAAGAGAAATTTAAAAATAAGGAACATGGCAGAAATGAATTTAGGCGGTAGCACGGAAAATGTAGCTACTCCAATCTCTGAGGGAACAACTACTAACGAGATTCCAGAAGAGGCTAATACTTCAACGGTAGATGCTTCTTCACCAAACGTGCAAGTAAATGAAGCGGGCATGAGTTCGGAGGAACTGAACGATGCTAATAAAATAAAGGTAACCATTGCCGATTACAAAACCCCTTTAGTGGTTTTCTTCGGACCTCCTGCGTGTGGTAAAACAATGACTTTGATTCGTCTGACACGATACTTGCAAGGAAAAGGCTACACCATAGAGCCAGTAACGTCATTCAGGCCGACCTACGACAAAAACTATAGCGACATGTGTGCCAACTTCGATTCTATGATAGGAAGTGAGGACGCAGCAAAATCAACAAGCAAGATAAACTTTATGCTTGTGCAAGTATTGCGCGACGGTAAACCATTGTGTCAGATACTCGAAGGACCAGGGGAATATTATTTTTCTCCGGAAAATCCACAGGCAAGTTTCCCTAAGTATGTCAATGCAATTATCAGTAGTTCCAACAGAAAAATTTGGGCTATCATGGTCGAGCCAGACAATACCAACAAGAGAATGGACGTGGAAGCTCGCAGACAATATGCAGTCAAACTCAACAAGTTGAAGACACGCATAGCAGCCAAAGACAAAGTTATGTTTATATTCAACAAAATTGATGCAACACCATATGTGATAAGTCCAGGCAACATCAGATATAGCCAGGCGTTACAACATACGCAGTTTTTATACCCTGGTATTTTTGCTCCATTTATGAACGTAAATCCAATTACCAAATTATGGAAGCCATACCATTTTGACTTTGTGGCTTTTCAGACGGGCGACTTTTCTGAAGCCTCGGATGGTACGCTTACTTTTGAGCAAGGTCCAGATGCCTATCCAAGAAATTTGTGGAATTTTATACTAAAACGCATAAGAGGTTGAAAATATGGATATAGAAATTTTTGTTCACGGAGTACCCAATGGACAGAGCTTTTGGGGCAAGGAGGAAGACCGCAATTACTTTGGCAATTTCTACGGTCAGAACAACTCCGATGCAGTTAAGTACCTTATACAGACACGCTCGTCAAATGGCAAAACCTATTGTTATTACAATTATTTGGTCTATCAAAAGGTTATCGGAAGTGATGGACGCGAGGGTTCTTATTTTGGACTCTCTATCAGATTTGACGCATATTGTAAAGATTTTATAGGCATTTACAAAATATTGGATACCGTATTTACTGCTCATGTTCTGAATAAGGTATTGAAAGTTCAAAACGGAAGCTACAAATACATTATAGCAGACTTTGTCAGCGCATCTGAAATCATGGGCAATATCGAAGATGCTATATGGCAACTTCTCCAATCCACGCTCACAAATGATAGCATTTGTAGTTTGGGTAGTTTTACTATTGGCGGCAGAGATCTTCCTACAGGTAATCTTTTATGAAATAACAGCCAATGATGTAGAGGCAACGGTAAAAAAAATATGGCAAGATAGCCCTTTCTCCATACTATCCTACAGTCAGAGAAAAGAATATGGTGCTCAGCATTATGACTCTAAACTTCAATCTGCAAAGCAGCAATACGAAGAAAAAGATATAGTGCTGAGATTAATGCCAAGGAACAAACGAATCGTTCTCTCAATGACTCTTTGACATCGGTTCAAAAAGAATGCGCAAAGTTGAAAGAGGCGATTGCTGATAGAGACAAAAACATTGCACAAAAAGATTCTGCAATAAAGAACTTAGAGAGCCAAATCAAGCAGATCAGACAAAACCAAAAGGTTATTGAAAAGATCAACCTTATCAAAGCACCAATCATTGAACTTGCAAAAATTTTGGGAGATCAAAGAACGCATGGAGGTGAAGAAAATATCAAACAAAAGAAGGAAAATCTTTTTTCTATAAAAGGTTTGATTTCTATAGCGAATTTGGCAATTCTTCTCATAATACTTATTGTGGTGCTGTCTATCTATATTGTTTAAAGTGCCTACAAAAGGAAATAAGCCTGTTGACTCACTTGAGAATTTACAAGACTCAACATCTATTTTGAATAGGGAAAATGAAAATTTGAAAAGTCAACCTTCCCCCTACGATAATGAGAACATGTCTACAGGGCAAGGAGCTAATCCTTTTAGTAGCAACGCCACATCAACAATTGTTGAAATATCTGTTGAAGGGTACGACGAGGATGAAAACAAATATTTAGAAAAAGAGCATCCATATCTCGCAACTGTTCACAATTCCCAAAAACCGGACGACGGTTCTTGGAGTATTGCTGGTGGACGTATCGAAGGTGTGTCTAAAGGAAGTTCTATAACGTTTGTACCAGAGTCTGACAATGGAGTCACTATTACATATACAAATTCGAACGGGGAAAATAAAAGTCTTTCTTTGATTGTACAAAAATAGCAGAACAACATGAATGCAATGAAGTTTATTTTAGGCATACTCATCATCACCACACTTTTTTCGTGTGGTGGTGATAAGAAAAAACCTATATACGTAGAAACAGAGAACGTTTCGGAAGAAAAAGAAACCGAGGATACATCTTACGCTCAAAGCGGAGAAGAGATTGTTGTCCCTTTCCGAAACGAGAACGGAGTGAAATATGTACAAGTAAAGGTCAATGGAGTTGGATTTGAAATGATATTCGATACAGGCTGCTCAGGTGCGCTCATTTCGGTAGCTGAAGCAAACTATCTCTATCAAAAAGGTAAATTGACCCAAGAAGACATACTTGGAACAGCTCAATCTCAAATAGCAGACGGAAGTGTTGTAGAAAATATGGTGGTGAACTTAAAAGAGGTCGTTATCAATGACCAAATCCTATGTCCTAACGTGCAAGCCACCGTATCAAACAACATCAATGCTCCGCTTTTACTTGAAATGAAATTTTAGACAGACTTGCTACCATCAAAATTGATAATGAGCAAGAAGCCTTAATCTTTAAGTTGAAATAATGGTAAATAGTTCTATATACATATTTGGGTCTTTTGACAATGGATATACGCAATATCCTGACAATTACGCAAAGGAAATATATCAAAATCTCTTTGCACAAGCAAGGTCTAAGTCCCAAATCGTAATACACAGAGATAAAGAACTTATGTATTATGGATATATCCGTCAGTTGGATAAACACTCACAATACATAGGTTTTTGTGTACTTATCAATGGCATGATGCTTACCAATGTAAGCAACTTATTCGCTGTATTTGAAAATGCCATTGCCGAAATGGTGTCTCGTGGGGATATTATCGCATTTAACGAACAAGGTGACATCGTATCGACAACAAATAGCCTTGCCAATAAATTGCAAGAAGTGAATGCTGTCACAGCTATCATTAGAAATGGAATAGACGGAATGGAATCTTATACAAAGCCTCTTCCACCTATCAATTATTCTATATCCAACACAGAGAAGAAGGTCTTTGCGCATAGTGTTTCCAATGACGCCATCATTGATGCTTCATACAAATACGCCTACACTTATGTAGCAAAGGATAAAGGATGCGACACAGCTTCACTTTCTGGCTACAAAGGTGTCATTAGAAAGTTATACAAAGAAAAAGACGAGTTATATTCCGAATATGGTAAGTTAAAGACCCAATACGACAAACTGATCAAGCAAAAGAAGCAGTACAAAAATGTTATTATTTTGTGCTTGATAGTAGCATCTTGTGGCATTGGTCTATTCTTCCTAAATGACACTTTGAACAGCACTCAACAAACACTTAAACAGTCTCAAAACGAAAACGTCCAAAAAGGGAAAACTATCCAAAAACTAAATTCAAACATAACAGCTCTAAACGGATATAATAGTAACTTAAAGGCCTCATTATCATTGGAACAATATAAGCGTGAAAAAGCTGAAACTGAATTGAATACGTTGAAGAACATTTATATGGAACAACAACCATTAGTTATTAAAAGTACATCATTCAACTTCAATTCGGCTATTTGTCATTTGAGTATTATGGGTATTACGAAAAGACTGTTACATTGGGAGTTAGGGCGTTTGATGATGATTATTCCTGGTCAAATTCAACAACTTTTAATGTGGAAAAAGGACATCATTCTTCATCCATATACCTAAGTAATTGTTTGAGCAGTTCACGATGGTATTCATTTGAGTTACTGATAGGAAATAAGATTATTGGTGGTGACAGACATTGATAGAATCTGATATTAAGGTGATGAAAATTATAGAAATGGGGTTGTGTCTGTAGATAGTTTCTTCTTACACAACCCTCATAGATAGTCTTAGGTATCTTATCAAGGCTTAACGCTTGAAACGAACCTCATTCGTATAGTATTTATATAGGAAATATGACTTTATTATCCAGAAAGATGAGGTGGCAGGTATGGAGGTGTCAGGCCATAGATATTTGGCCTAACGCATCTCCTTGAGACAGGGTTAAGAGATCTTAAGAAGACTACCGACGTTTTTCAGCAAAGGATTCATACCTTTGCAGAACCATCCCGACTTCAGGCTTGCCACTTGCAGACCAGCTACAAAAAGCTAACCGACTCAAGACAAGCAAGAACAATGGAAAGTAGAAAGGAATTGGCAGCGGAGAAGAAACGCTGCGGCTCGCACAACTGCACACAGTCCGTACTCTGCACCTACTGCGACCTGACAGGACTGGACGAAGAAACCATCAAGCACGCGGCAACTGTTTCGCAGCGGGCATGGGCAACGGAGAAGGTACCTGCGGATCTATCGTGGGCGCAGGCATCGTCTATGGACTGGCCGTGAGAGACCGGGCCAAGGCTGTGAAGGGCATGAGGCAGATCATGGAGAAGTTTCAGGAGCGCAACGGTGCCACTTGCCGTATGTTCGTCAACGGAACAGCTTATATTATTGGACGACGAAGGAAGTCCGTCCCTCTTTGCTCCTATAATGATAGCCACGCTTTCGACCTGTGCGCAATTGGAACGTGACAATATCTCATTCCGATTGCAGTCAGGAAGGAAGCGGTATATAGAGAAAGGTGGAAAACTCGGACGCAAGGTAGGCTCTGTAAAAACGGCAGAACAGATGAAAGCCGAATATAGGGAAGTAATAAGTCTGCTTCGCAAGGGATATTCAATTCGGGATGTGGCGAAGTTGTGTGGTAAAGGGGTAAGTACCGTACAACGAGTGAAGCGATTACTAAAAGTGCAATCAGCGCAATAATACTATTGATTTTACGTTCTTTTCAAAAAAAGGATTGTGCAATAGCGACTTAAAGGCTAAAAGCACTACCTTTGAATGCAATAATAAGTAACAACACGTTTAAGGTCACAAATTGCGACCTTAAAAAAATAGAAATATGGCAAACAACATAGATAAAAAAGAACCAGTCACAAATTGTGAGCAGTCCAAAATAGATATTATAAAATGCGATAACCATGAACTCGCAGGTAATATCGAACCTCTAATAAAAGTAATTAGAGGACAACAAGTTATGCTTGATAAAGATTTAGCAATGCTATATGGGGTAGAAGCTAAAGTTCTCAATCAGGCTGTTAAACGCAATGTTGAACGCTTTCCTAATGACTTCCGGTTTCAATTGACAAAGGAAGAATGTTTAAGGTCACAAATTGTGACCTTAAACGAAAAACAAGGTCAACACCTCAAATATATGCCATATGCTTTTACAGAACAAGGCGTGGCTATGCTTAGTAGTGTTCTTCGTTCACAAACAGCTATTGAGGTCAATATACAAATCATGCGAGCTTTTGTTTCCATGCGCCACTTCATGGTGAATAATGCTTCTGTGTTCAGTCGCTTGGAAACTATTGAGTACCATCAACTGGAAATGCAGCAACATCAGCAAGAAACAGACAAGCGCATAGACGAGGTGTTTCGCAGATTGGACGAGGGCAATGCAAAGCCGAAACAAGGTGTGTTCTACAATGGTCATATTTATGATGCCTATACTTTCGTATCCGACTTGATTAAGAGTGCAAAGAAACGTATTGTCCTTATCGACAACTATGTTGACGAGACTGTACTGACATTACTCGATAAAAGAGATAATAACGTGTCTGCAATCATCTACACTCAGCAGATAAGCCGTCAGTTCCAACTCGACATAGACCGTCATAATGCTCAATATGCACCGATTGATGTTGAAACATTCCGTTTATCACATGACCGCTTCCTTTGTATAGACGATAACCTGTTGGCGGAATTAATTTAGTGCATACTTAATTCTGCCAATGGGCTTGTCGTTAATGAAGTTTACGTATTGCAGAATGGTAAGTGCACTAATTTTGCCAATGATTACGGCAAACAAACCATTCGTTATTTTCGCGTAGTTTCTGATGACCAAGAACTGGTCTGTAAGTTGTGAAATATTGTCTCAATCCTCTTTCTTGCCTTTGCAAACGGAATGAATGTCGGTTTCCAGTCCTTTTGGTTGAGCCGATACGGACACTCCAGTCTTATGTGTGCGGTTTTCGAACAAGTCAAGCTGTACGTCAGCTCAATATACCCTTTGTCACCATAGATGCTACAGTCGTGATAAGTATGTCTTACATCCTTCATATAATGGAGGTCAGCCACACTTGCCTTTGACAGATCATAGGAATGGATAACTCCACTTAACCCACAGAGAGCGTGTAACTTATAACCAAAATAAAAAGTGTTCTGCGAAGCACTGAAGCCGAAGTCGGGAGCTTGCGAGTTGCCGGTACGTCCAATCTTGCAACGTTTTCCTCTTGCAACCCTACAAACCTCTATCGGCTTGGAGTCAACAAAAGAATTGTTCCTCTCCGCCATCCATTTCCATGGCAATCCGCTTGCGCAGTTCCTCACACAGGCCTGCCGTTTTCTTCCTGCGGTCATTGAACTGTCTCCTTGATATGAGATTGGGAATGCGGTCCTTGTATTCTTGCAATTTATAGTCGAACAACCACTTCTCACTATCAATGCTCTCGGTCTCTGCCGTCAGGGATAGCGCCACCACTTCAAATCCGAAAACTTGGGAACAGGACCACGACGTGGAACATTACCGCAGATTCATTGACGAGATTTTCAGAGAATTGCTTGCATATCTCGAGTATTTTGACGAATTTTGTATAAAGGTTGTACATACGATGGTTTTGAACTTAATGTTTTGAACACCACTAAGTTACTAAAAATCAGCGACATGTACAACTTTTTACTTATGTTTATCAACTTAAATTAATTCCGCCAACGGGTAGACGATAATGTGTATCACATAGGAGCATCCATAAAGGACTTGGGCAAAAAGTGGTTTGGTTTCTCCAAGATGGAGATACTTACACCAGACGAATTGGTGGAAAGAATCAATAGAGAGTAAGACCCCTCTATATGTAAAGCAAAAAATATGATATGAGAAACTTGTGGATATTTCATAAGAACAAAAACTTAAAATAATGAGATTCTTTGTTTTATTTATTACGATATTATTATGTTCGAACACGATTAAGGCTCAAAGGCTATATAGTGAGAGTGGCGATTTTTATGAGAAATCAAAGAGGAGTGTTGTTGATCATGCCAAGTTGGGAGTATTTTATGAATTAAAGTTCCGCAAAGATTCTACCAAGTTGGATGATTATACTGAAGCGCAAACAGTATTGATGGTTTCAGATAAGCACTTACTTTTTAGTGATTATAATCGATTGGCATTCGATTCAATAAATGACTATTTAGCCAGTAGCAAACAAAATAAAAAGGACCAAAAGGCTCGTGAAGAATGGATGCAAGCTATTAAAAAATGGACTTTTTTCTTTGTTACGCTAACTGATTTAGAAGAACAAAAAACCACGGTACAGACTTACGATGTATTGCGAAGCTACGAGTACACTTACCCAACGCCTCAAATGGACTGGCAATTGGTATCCGGGGATTCTATAATAAATCAAAGAGCTTGCAAAAAGGCCATTTGTTCTTTTGCCGGTCGAAATTATATTGCATGGTACACTGAAACGATAGCACTTCCTTACGGACCTTATCTTTTTACAGGATTGCCTGGGCTGATCATGGAAATCCATGATGAAGGTCGCAATTGGATTTTTACAAATAATGGGGTCGGAAAGATGCCTCAATACAGTGACATGTATCTTTATAAAAAAATGTATATCAAAGATTTGATTGTAACCACACGCGAGAATGCCCTGACCGGTTATCGGAATGATATTGAGGATTTTGATAATCTGAGTATTGAGATTTACAAGGTAAGGGTCGAAAAGAACGGCCAAATGGTTACTCCGGAAGCAAACAAGCCGAAACGTCCCAGTAATATGCTTGAATTACAATGGTAAAGATTTTTAAAATATTAATTATGCTATTTCTGTTTCCTTTGTCTGTATGGGCACAGGAAACAGAAGTCGTTTTTAAGGGTATTGTTACGAATACAGAAGGCATTGGCATTGCTAATGTATTATGTAAGGCATTAAGTGCCACGGATTCTTTACTGGCTTATGGTATCACCCAAAGCAACGGACAATTTCATTTGCAATACAAGAAGAATGTAAATAAACTGACATTCTCGAAAATGGGCTATGCCACACAAATTATTTCAGTTCAAAAGGATAAATATCAATATACCGTTCAGTTAGAAAAAAAAGCCTTATGAGCTTGATGAAGTTGTAGTGAAAGAGGCCCCTATAACTCGTAAAAAAGATACGCTTAACTATTATGTAGAGTCTTTTCGTCAGAAAGAGGACTATAGCATTGAGGATGTGCTCAAACGCATGCCGGGTATTGAAGTGACGACTTCAGGACAAATTCTGTATCAGGGTAGCAGCATCAATAAACTGAACATTGAGGGATTAGACCTTATGGGTGATCAATACAACCAAGCCACTCAGAATATGCCAGCTGAGGCCGTATCTACGATTCAGGTTATGGAAAATAATCAGCCCATCCGTGCCTTGGAAGGAAAAATTCATAGTAATCATGCGACACTCAATATAAGGTTAAAAAAAGAACTATAAAATGCGCCCTTTTGGTGACGCAGAAGTGGGAGCCGGAGGAACGCCTGCTATATGGGACGGTAGTCTGACAGGGATTCAAGTGGCAAAGAAAATCAAGTATTATTTACCGGAGCCTTAAACAACAGAGGTGCCTCATTGCGCGGCTTGCAAAATGGCATGTCGAACTTTACGGGCATTTATGCACAAGAGCAATTGCCTGCTCCTTTCCTCTATTCTACTACAACCCGCCGTCCACCCATTTCACCTATTTATTACTTGAACAACCGTTCCTATTTTGCCGGACTGAATTATATGCACGCTTTCACTCCTTATTCCACTTTACGTTTCAATCTGCTTTACAACCACGAAGGAGAAAACCGTGAGGATAGCACCCGAAGCGAGTATTATGCGGGCGACACAATTAGTATTTACGAAAACAATCGGCAAAAGAGCTGTGAAGATGTAGTAAAAGGACAGGTGCGTTACGAATTGAATGGCAAGAAGGTGTACGTGGAGAACGTCCTTTCGGGGCAATGGCAGGATGTCAGCTCCTATAATCAAAATGTAACCAATTTAGGCTCTTTGGGAGAGGACATACATCGCAAACCTTATTTTATTCAGAATGTCGCCAATGTCAACCTGACCACTCCAAGTCGTATCTATAGTTTGGCTTCCATTGTGCGTACCTATCAGACGCGCGAGCGACTTTCTGATTGTTGGACAGCAGATAACGAATACAAACGGCAGAGCTATTATCTGAATCATTGGTTTATGCGCCACCGGCTTTCCACGGCTTTCGATATAGCGGGCAATCCCTTGACGTTGGGTTACATTATAGAATACAAGCACAACCGACTACACGACCCCCAACAGACGGCTACTTCGTCCTATTGGCTGCACACACTCGAACCATCGTATCAAATTCAGTGGAGCGGTGGAAACGTAGAACTACTTCTTCCTGTGGAATATACCATTTACCGCTGTGGCTGGCGAAAAGAAAAAGACCAAAAAGTTCTTTTCTCTCCTTCGCTCGATTTCGCTCAACAAATTAGTTATCTATTGCGAATGGAAACCTCGGTAGCCTATAACCAAAATGCTTCAAACGCCGATCCTTGGTTCAATGGAACGATGATGAACAACTACCGTACATTTACGACAGGTATCGACAGCCTTTCGGTGCAGCGTGTCGCGTTGGCGAATCTCCGTCTGTCGTATCTGAACACCATCACGCTCTTTTCGTGGAATGTTTATGTCGGCTGGACGCGCAGTACTTCCGACCATTATCTTAAAAGTCTTTATATGCCCGATTATACGCTCTTTGTTCCAGTGTGGAACGACCGCACGAAAACTACCTGGAGCATGGCACTGTCATGTCGTAAGAACTTTCGCGATGCCCACATCAATTTGAGCGGACAGACAAATTATTCATATAATAAGGAGTTTGTGTCTCAAAACGAGGTGGAAGATTATCTGCGCTATCATGCCTTGCATGCTTCAGTCACGGCGCAATGGAGCGGACTAACATGGTTCCAGCCCAAACTCACCATGGCCGGAAATATCAGTTGGAAAAAGCCTGATGTCTTCTCCGTAACTGACAATCTGCTGAAAAATGCCTATTATTCCTTAACAATGGATTTCTATCCTATCAGTAAACTCCGGCTGTATGCCGACTTTTCGCAATCGGTCTTCGAAATAGTCCGTAACCATTACTCTATTAACAGTTTTTTGAATGCTGGTCTGCGCTACGATTTCAATTCTCGCTGGTCTGCAAGCGCAAATTTCAACAATCTGTTTAACCGCAAAGACTACGAAGTTTCGCTTTATCAAAGAGCCAATTTCCCAATACTACCGCGTACCGCTGCGTGGTCGTGAGTTTATGATTTCGCTACGGCTTAAATATTAAGATAAAGGCCTATTTAACCCAAATCGGTCATTAGGATTTCTCTGTGTCGTACGGCAAAGAGAAATCCTTTAATTTTTGTTGCAAAATATCTATGATTATGAGGATGGCATAGCCAAAGTGAGATGGGAGGTTAATCCTGATGGTATGTATTATCGTGTTACCTCCTACTTTCTTTTTACCGAGAGAAAAGAAGAGGAAGGGAGTTACAGTGCGCAATAGAGTACGCAAGAACAACGACGGTGTTGTTTTGAGGACTATTTCGTGCATATCGGCGGTTTTTCAGAAAAGGATTCATACCTTTGCAGAACCATCCCAACTGCAGGCTTGCCGCTTGCAGGCCAACTACAAAAACGAACCGAATCAAGACGAACAAGAACAATGGAAAGTAGAAAGGATTTGGCAGCGGAGAAGAAACGCTGCGGCTCGCACAACTGCACACAGTCCGTACTCTGCACCTACTGCGACCTGACAGGACTGGACGAAGAGACCATCAAGCACGCAGGCAACTGTTTCGCAGCGGGCATGGGCAACGGAGAAGGTACCTGCGGATCTATCGTGGGCGCAGGCATCGTCTATGGACTGACCGTGAGAGACCGGGCCAAGGCCGTGAAGGGCATGAGGCAGATCATGGAGAAGTTTCAGGAGCGCAACGGTGCCACCCGCTGCAAGTTGCTCAAGGGCGTGGGCACGGGTGTCGTGCTGCGCGAATGTCCGATGTGCGTTTCCGACGCATCCGAGTTTTTGGAGGAGTTGCTGGAGAAGGAGGCGTAAGCCTGCGGCAACGGTGGGGCGCAGTACTGCCCCACTCCATCGGTTTGTCACCACCATCGTCCTTCCCCATCGGCTTGTGTCATAGCCAACAGCCTCATCAAGCTATTGGAGCAGCATCGTGACCAGCGGTATGGTGAGAATCGAGGCGACGGTGGTGACAAACGTCATCTCCGTCATCAGCGACGCGCTGCGCCCAAACTTCATGCAGAACATGGTGCCGAAGGAGGCGACAGGCATGGCAATGACCACCGTATTGATCTGATTGACAAGGTCGCTCACGCCACAGGCCTTGAACAGAAAGTACACCGACAGAGGCACGACGAAGAGGCGCAGGAAAGAGGCAACATAGACTTTCACACTGCCCACGACCTCGCGAAGGGGCAGGCGCGCCATAGACGACCCGATGACCAGCAGGGCGGCAGGCACAGTGATATTGCCGACCATCGTAACGGGACGGGCTATGAGGTCGGGAGTGCGAACACCGAAGGCCACCAGCAGGGCGGCGGCAAAAGCGGCAATCATAGCCGGGGAGAGCAGCACCTTGGGATTCAGATTTTTCACCCCATACTCGCCTTTCACGAGCATCACACCGGCCGTGAAGATGAAGAAGGTGTTGGGCATATTCAGCAGGGCGGCATAGAAGACGGCCTTGGGGCCGAAGATGGAGGAGACGATGGGATAGCCGATGAATCCCACATTGGCAAACATCAGCGCAAAGCCGATCATCCCTTGCTCATCACGGTCCTTGGAAACAAACCGCGGCACCCAGAAAGAAGCCGAACACCAACAGCACGACGTAGGTGAGGAAACCGACTCCCAACAGGGGCAATATCAACGAGCGGTCGGGCAGCTCCGTCCCCATCACCGACGAGAGAATCAACGCGGGACAGGTGACGTCGATCACGATAGAGGACAATTTCTGGTCAAACTTGTCTCCATATAGCCCAGCTTGCATAGCGCATAGCCGAGCACGACGATGATGAAAAGAATCACCATCACTTCTAAATTTTCCATTACTTTTTGATTTTAGTTTCCACAACGGTCTTACCCCACCTTTCTTATATGGCGGGGCAGCCTTAAGCAGGGACACTTAACAGACGTTACTTACGACCAGGGCAAAGGGTAAGCTATCCTGAATATAGCAGCCTAATGGCTGGAAATGATCTTCTTGCTTTTGCCGTTGGTTAGCGACCGCGAGGAAGTATTACGGTCCGAACCCGATGAGGCGTGATCGGCAGGATGGTAGGTGATGCCCATCGCCTGGAGGCGGTCGACAGCAAACTGGTCTTCCTCATGGTGTTCTTGCCAGTGCAAGTCCATATCCATTTTATACCAATAGAAGGCCTCTTCTCTGTCAATGTTCTCGTAGTATAGTCCTAAATTGTAGCAAGCGGGGGTGTAGCCGTTGTTGGCAGACTTTTTTGCCCAACGGAGATACTCCGCATCGTCCTGCGGCACACTGTATGCACCATACTTATATAGTTGCGACAAGTCGTATTGAGCACCAGGCTCTCCACTGGCAGCAGCCTTTTTGAGCCAAATAGCATATTGGGCGGCATCCTCTGGGGCTCCGTCCCAACCATACTGATAGCAATGTGCCATGTAATACTGCTCTGAGGCATCACCAGCCTCAGCCTTTCTCTGTCTCTCCACATTCTGGCCAAAGCTCCATGCGGGCAGACACAACGCCAGAAGCACCACAAATAGTTTTTTCATCTTCGCCTTTGCTTTCTCCGCAGCCGACAGTCTCTATCTCCTTTTGGGTCCGACGAAGCTCCGCTCACCTGTGCGCTGCGTTTTCACAGGCGCCGAAGTTCGCCACGGCAATGCAAAAGTAGTCTTTTTATTTGACATAGAGGGGAAAAATAGGAAAAACTTCCAAGTTGGCCCAAAGATTTTATAACGGTCAAAACATGCCTAAAAAAGCCTATTGGCTTCGTTGGCCAACGAAGTTATATTCATCGGCCTACGAAGTTAACTTCATCAGCCTGCGAAGTTAACTTCATTGGCCTATGAAGACCTGTTGGCGGAATTAATTTAGTGCATACTTAATTCTGCCAATGGGCTTGTCGTTAATGAAGTTTACGTATTGCAGAATGGTAAAGTGCACTAATTTTGCCAATGATTCTGGCAAACAAACCATTCGTTATTTTTCGCGTAGTTTCTGATGACCAAGAACTGGTCTGTAAGTTGTGAGAATATTGTCTCAATCCTCTTTCTTGCCTTTGCAAACGGAATGAATGTCGGTTTCCAGTCCTTTTGGTTGAGCCGATACGGACACTCCAGTCTTATGTGTGCGGTTTCGAACAAGTCAAGCTGTACGTCAGCTCCAATATACCCTTTGTCACCATAGATGCTACAGTCGTGATAAGTATGTCTTACATCCTTCATATAATGGAGGTCAGCCACACTTGCCTTTGACAGATCATAGGAATGGATAACTCCACTTAACCCACAGAGAGCGTGTAACTCATAACCAAAATAAAAAGTGTTCTGCGAAGCACAAAGCCGAAGTCGGGAGCTTGCGAGAAATTGCCGGTACGTCCCATCTTGCAACGTTTTCCTCTTGCAACCCTACAAACCTCTATCGGCTTGGAGTCAACAAAAGAATTGTTCCTCTCCGCCATCCATTTCCATGGCAATCCGCTTGCGCGGTTCCTCACACAGGCCTGCCGTTTTCTTCCTGCGGTCATTGAACTGTCTCCTTGATATGAGATTGGGAATGCGGTCCTTGTATTCTTGCAATTTATAGTCGAACAACCACTTCTCACTATCAATGCTCTCGGTCTCTGCCGTCAGGGGATAGCGCCACCACTTCCAAATCCGAAAACTTGGGAACAGGACCACGACGTGGAACATTACGATTCATTGACGAGATTTTCAGAGAATTGCTTGCATATCTCGAGTATTTTGACGAATTTTTGTATAAAGGTTGTACATACGATGGTTTGAACTTAATGTTTTGGACACCACTAAGTTACTAAAAATCAGCGACATGTACAACTTTTTACTCATGTTTATCAACTTAAATTAATTCCGCCAACGGGTTATGAAGTTAACTTCATAAAAAGGGGTGAAAAAGCCACTTATTCACGCCAACCCTGCAACCTTTTTCCCAAACGCAAATATATTTACATAAGTTTTATCTTCTATAGGCTTTTTTCTTGTTCATATTTCGCTTTATCTCTTGCAGTTCTTCCATTGTGCTATACTTTTGCTGAGAGAAGATATGACGGATTTCGGAAGTATATTCTAACGCCATAGCAATACTGATGAGATTTTTGAGCGAGATGAGTCCTTTCTGCTCAAAGCGTACAATATTGCTCACCGCTACTCCCGACTTCTCGGCCACTTGCTCGCGAGTTAGATTCTTCTCTATTCTACGCCGGCGAAAATCAGCAGCTATCTCCTTGGCAATCTCATCTGGATTGTCATGTAGATAGTTGTCTAATATTGCTAATATATTGTTCGTTTCTACCATAACACATAAGTTAGTGATAATATCTTATCGATTGCAAAGTTACGCATTTTTGTTGAAACCACAAAACCATACCATTTTCCTTTCGCAGTAACATACCAAAGCAGTGGCATTACTCTGTTTGATATAGGAAAAACTTTTTCTGAAAAATAATTGCCTCCGATTATTTGCATATATCAAATAATAATCGCAAATTTGCGGTGAAAATACAATCACCGAACAAAAGAAACAAGAAGTATGTCGATATTCAGTCGCCTCTTTGGAAAGAAGAGCAATCTAACCGTGGACTCTGACATCAAGAAACAAGATGGCAGAGACAGGAACATTGCCTTCGTCGATACCGAAGTGGGACTGAAAGACCATAAGATACACGACATCGGAGCTTTACGTCATGACGGAGCCACCTTTCACCAAGCATCCCAGACGGCACTGAACAAGTTTCTGCAAGAAGGGAAGGTCGATTATATCTGCGGACATAACCTCATCCACCATGACGCACACTATCTCCATCTCAACGCCATTCTGATAGACACCCTCTACCTATCCCCGCTCCTCTTCCCCAAGCGTCCTTACCATCATCTGGTGAAGGACGACAAACTGATGAGCGAGCAGATGAACAATCCTGTCAATGACTGCGAGAAAGCCAAGGAACTATTGATGGACGAGATCGCTGCATGGCATCAATTGTCTGAGAAGAAGAGGAGGATCTTCACCTTGTTGCTCCAGCACGAAGAGGAGTTCAGCGGATTTCTGATGTATGTGGGAGCCTTCGAAACGGATGATGCAGATATAGGAGTTTCGGAATTGATTCTTTCTGAATACAAGCATCATATCTGCGCCCATGCCGACATTCCTGCTCTTGCAGCTCAGACGCCTTGCGGTTTGGCATACGCCCTGGCTCTCATCGGCACAGACGACTACCGATCGGCTACTCCTGGCTGGGTGCTCCACCATTATCCCGAGGTAGAGCATATCATCTTTATGCTCCGCCATACCCATTGCGCCAAGGGCTGCGAGTATTGCGACCGCATGCTCGACATTCACCACAACCTGAAGCTACTCTTTGGCTATGACACCTTCCGCACCTATGATGGCGAACCGCTACAGGAACAGGCCACGCAAGCGGCAGTGGATGGCAAGTCGCTATTGGCAATATTCCCTACGGGTGGCGGCAAGTCGCTCACCTTCCAGTTGCCTGCCTTGATGGATGGCAGAACCGTACACGGACTCACCGTGGTCATCTCGCCGCTGCAATCGTTGATGAAAGACCAAGTGGACAACTTGGCAGACCGTGGCTTCACCGATGCCGTGACCATCAACGGGCTCCTGGATCCTATCTCTCGCTCCCAGGCTATCGAGCAAGTACGAAGCGGCGATGCCTCCTTATTATATATAGCGCCAGAGATGTTGCGGTCCAAGACCATCGAGCGTATCTTGATGGCCCGGCATGTGGTGAGATTTGTCATAGACGAAGCCCACTGCTTCTCGTCATGGGGACAAGACTTCCGGGTGGACTACCTGTATATCGGCAAGTTTATCAAGGAATATCAGGAGCGCAAATTTGGCAAGGACGCTATGACCCGCAATCATGGGCATAGTCTGATACCAGTATCTTGCTTCACCGCCACTGCAAAACAGAAGGTGGTGCAAGACATCTGCGACTATTTCAAGCAGTGGCTGGGCTGCGACCTACAGCTCTTCGCCTCATCAGCCACTCGTACCAACCTCCACTATTCCGTGATCCACGTAGATTGTGACAGCAGCAAATACAACCTCCTGCGCTCACTCTTGGAACAGGCTGCTTGCCCTACCATCATCTATGTTTCTCGCACCAAACGAACTCAAGAACTCGCCCAAAAGCTAAAACGTGACGGCATTCCCGCCCTGCCCTATAATGGAAAGATGGATGCCGACGAGAAGATACACAATCAGGATGCCTTCATGAGCGACAAGGTTGGCGTCATCGTGGCCACCTCCGCCTTCGGTATGGGTGTCGACAAGAGCGACGTGGGGCTGGTTGTCCACTATGACATCTCCGACTCTCTGGAGAACTATATACAGGAGGCTGGACGCGCGGGACGAGACCCACACCTCAGCGCAAAATGCTATGTGCTCTATAGCGACGAGGACTTAGACAAGCACTTTATCCTGCTCAACCAGACAAAGTTGAGCATCAGCGAGATACAACAGGTATGGAAAGCCGTCAAAGACTTTACTAAGCTGCGTCCCAACGTCAGTTGTTCTGCCCTGGAGATAGCCCGACAAGCTGGTTGGGACGACTCGGTATCCGACATAGAAACCCGTGTGCGCACCGCCCTATCCGCGCTCGAACAGAGCGGATACATAGAGCGTGGCAACAACGTTCCGCACGTCTATGCCACAGGTATCACTGTCAAGAACATGGACGAGGCAAGACTGCGGCTCGCCGAATCCCCCCTATTCTCTGAGGAGGAAATGCAGAATGCCATACGCATCATCAAGTCGCTCATCACGCAAAAGTATATAGCCAAGGCACAAGATAACGAGGCGGAATCCCGCATCGATTACCTCGCCGACATCCTCGGTCTCAGCAAGCGAGACGTCATCTCTTCCGTTGACCGCATGCGCCAGGAAGGCATTCTTGCAAACACACGCGACATCTCAGCCTATCTGCAGGACGTCAGCGACAAGCAGCGCAAGCCTCAGCAGATGCTGGAGAAGTTCGCCAAACTGGAAAGGTACATACTGGAGCACATTCCAGATGAGTCGCTGCATATCACATACAAGCAACTCAACAACAATGCCGTAAACGATGGCATCAGCACCTCCACGGAAAAGCAAATACGCACACTGCTATACTTCTTAGTAGTGAAGGGGTATGCGCACAAGAAGGAAGACGGCGCTCGCAGCCTCATCGTAACAAGAGAAAAGGACTTAGAGACCATGATCAAGCGATTTGAAAGACGAGTAGAGGTATGCCGATTCATTATCGAAAGACTATATAGCCTTGCTGAAGAAAACAAGAAAACTGTAGAGAGCATTCGCAGTTCTTCTGAAGAAAAGGGGGAGGCCAGAGAAAACGCTTTAGGAAAAGCCTCAGGCGCAACAGAGAAATTCAAGGGGAAGCCTCTACAGTTTTCGGTCGTCGAACTTCTGAACGATCTAAAATCCAGCAAGCAGTCGCTCTTCTCCAACTTCTCTTCCTTGCAGTTGGAGGACGTGGAGGAAGCCCTGCTCTATCTCTCCAAGATAGGAGCCATGAAGCTGGAGGGAGGATTCCTGGTACTCTACAATGCGATGGCGATTCGCCGCATCAAGGAGTCGCGCCTGCGCTACAAGCAGGAAGACTATCGGATGCTCAATGAATTCTACAAGCAGAAGATTCAGCAGATTCACATCGTGGGCGAATATGCCAACCTGATGGTAAGCGATTATAACGCGGCCTTGCAATATGTGCAGGATTACTTTCAGATGGACTACCAACGTTTCATCACAAAGTACTTCAAGGGCAAGCGAGAGGCAGAGATAGAGCGCAACGTAACGCCTTCGAAGTATAAGCAACTCTTCGGAACGCTCTCCAAGCGACAGAAAGAAATCATCGACGACCACGAGTCCCACTGCATCGTAGTCGCTGCCGGCCCTGGCAGCGGCAAGACACGTGTGCTCGTACATAAGCTTGCCTCGCTCCTGCTGTTGGAAGACGTAAAGCACGAACAACTCCTGATGCTCACTTTTTCGCGGGCAGCCGCTACCGAATTCAAGCAACGACTGATGCAACTCATCGGCAATGCCGCACATTTTGTAGAGATCAAGACTTTCCATTCTTATTGTTTCGACCTGATGGGCAGGGTGGGCAACCTGAGTGAGGCAGGAGATGTGGTGAAGCAAGCTGCCGAAATGATAAACAACGGCGAAGTGGAACCCAATCGCATCAGCAAGACCGTGCTCGTCATCGACGAGGCGCAAGACATGGGCAAGGACGACTATGCCCTTGTCAATGCTCTGATGAAAGCCAACGAAGAAATGAGAGTGATAGCTGTAGGCGATGATGACCAGAACATCTACGAGTTCAGAGGTTCCAACTCTCAGTATCTCTATGAATTGACCCGCACAGAGCACAGCCGTCTCATCGAGATGACCGAGAACTATCGCAGTCTTCGACATATCGTAGATGCTGCCAACGACTTCGCCCGCAACATTCGACAGCGCATGAAGTCAGACCCTATCATCTCCATGAGTCAAGAAGATGGAGAGGTAAGAATCGTGAAGCACCCATACCAGATTCAGGAGAAAAGGGTTTATATGTACCAGCCTATCCTTGAAGAAGTGATGCGACTGCTTGGAAACAACGCGTCAAAAGGACTCAATGAATCTTCCGACAAAAAGAGCGAAACTATCAGTATTCTCACACAGACCAACGAAGAGGCTGTCATCATGCTCGCGCTTCTTCATAGCCATGGCATCAAGGCCAAACTGGTGCAATCAATGGACGGCTTGCGCTTTTGGAACCTGGCTGAGGTAAGATACTTTTTGAAGAAGATAGACCAGGGGGTCAAGGAGGCGAATTCTCCTATCATCTCCGATGAGATTTGGGATGCTGCCAAGCAACAGACATTTCAAAAGTATGCCAATAGCCAGGCATTGCCCTACCTGCACCGCAGCCTTCAGATATTTGAGCAAACCAATCGTGCCAAATACTATAGCGACCTGAGGGAGTTTATGTTTGAATCGTCAGTGGAGGACTTCTGTGAGATCTCGAAGTCAGACTTCGTAGTCAGCACCATCCACAAGGCTAAAGGCCATGAGTTTGACCATGTCCTGATGCTCGTCACCCATCCCGAGCATCCTACTGATGAGAAACTGCGCCAATACTATGTGGGCATAACTCGTGCCAAGCATACGCTTGCCATCCACACCAATAGCAATCTCTTCGACACGCTTCATTCTGCCCAGCATCTCCATGATGCCCAAGGCTACGATGAGCCCAACGAAATACTGCTCCAACTCTCCCACAGGGATATTAACTTAGGCTTCTCCAAGCCTCACAAGAAGGCTATCCTTTCCCTGAGAAGTGGTATGCCATTAAGCTACCACGACCATTACTTCTACATCCCATCAACAAGTATAAACATAGCCCAGCTCTCCATCAAGATGACGGAGAAATTAGCCAAATGGGAGTCGAAAGGCTACAAGGTCACTGCCGCCCAAGTCCGCTTCATCGTGGCATGGAAACCAAAGGAAGCACCAAGGGATGAGAAGGAATCCGCCATCGTGCTTGCAGATTTGGTGATGAAAAGAAGCAGATAAGCAAGCAAAAGAACTACCACCAAACGCTATCTATCCTTGCTTTTTATACACAAAAGTGTAATGCTTCAGTCATTCGCCTCGGAAATACACTTTTGTGTCAAAGGCTTTTTTCATTCATATTATACTTTTGCTGCAGAGAAATAATTGAAGCAAACAAAAAGTAGCAATATGATGGGAAAAGTAATTTTTACCACGGCGCTGTGCCTTTCGGCTATGACGCAGATGATGGCGCAGAATATCACCGGTAAGGTGATGGATATGAAGGGCGAGCCTTTGGCGTTTGCCAATGTAGTATTATTGAATAGAACAGACTCGGCTTTCGTCAAGGGCGCAGTGAGTGGAGAGGATGGCAGCTTTGTCATCGACACTTCCTGCAACGGCGGAATCATCAAGGTGACATCCGTAGGCTATAAGACAATCTGCAAGGATTGCACTGGCGAGAATGTGGGCATCATCAAGATGGAAGAAGACAGCAAGATGCTCGGCGAAGTAGTCGTAAAATCATCCCTGCCTAAGACTATCCTGAAGAATGGCGGAATGACGACAACCGTTGCTGGCTCCGTACTTGAGAAGGCAGGAACAATGGAGCACCTGCTTGATCGCATCCCTAACATTTCTGCCCAAAATGGCAGCATCAAGGTATTCGGTCGCGGCGAGCCTGTTATCTATATCAATGGACGACAGATGAGAGACAAGAGCGAGCTGGACCGTTTGCATTCTGATAACATCAAGTCGGTGGAAGTCATCACTAACCCTGGTGCTCGTTATGCTGCCAGCACCAAGGCGGTCATCCGTATCACAACGAAGAAGATACAGGGCGAAGGATTCGGATTCGATGCGAAGACTACTGGTGAATATGATGAAAAGAAAAACTTCGGCGGGTTTAGCCAATTGAATATGAGCTATCGCAAGAATGGCTTGGAGCTGGGCGCATACGCCTTTGGAGCAAGACAATACCAGCCAGACAATAAAGATTTACAGCAGAAGACTTATCTTGACAAGACTTGGAACCAGAAAAGTGAGATAAGACAAGTAGGTATTATCGAAGCCATGAACTTTCGCCTGGATGCCAGCTACCAGTTGGATGCCAACAACTCTATAGGTGCCAACTTTGGTTTTCTTAGAAATCCTAAGCAAACATGGAACGGCGATATGAGTTCTTTGATATTGCAAGACGGAGATTTGTCTGAAAGTTCTGATAGTCATGCTGATTTCTTTTGGCAGAAGAATAATCTTTCAAGCAACATTTACTATGTAGGAAAGCTTGGCAAGCTCAGCATCGATTTCAATACAGATTGGCTATGGTCGAAGGAATACCAGAACGATGTTACCAAAGAGCAATACCAGGAAGTGGGGATGAATGCACAAAGCCAAACGGCTCATAGCTTGACTAACAAGGACTATCATCTGCTCGCTTCCAAACTGGTGCTTTCTTACCCATTATTAGGAGGTAATTTGTCTTTGGGTGGTGAATATTCCAATACCCATCGTACCTCAAAGTATCAAGTGGTGCCAACTAACTTGGTATCGGATGACAACAGCCGTATTACAGAAAGCATGACATCTTCATTCTTGACCTATTCAAGAGATTTCGGTAATCTGAGTTTGGAGGCAGGTATGAGATACGAGTACATCGACTTCAATTACTATGAATATGGCAAGTATGTGCCTGGGCAAAGCAAGTCGTATGGCAATTGGTTCCCATCGCTCAGCTTATCGATGCCTGTGGGCAAGGTACAGATGCAGCTGAGCTATGCAGCCGACATTAATCGTCCTTCCTATCATAATTTGCGCAGTGGCATTCAGTATGATAACCGATACACGTATGAAACGGGAAATCCATTTCTGGTATCTCAGATAAGCAGAAATCTCAACTACGAATTGGCTTACAAATGGTTGACATTCGACATGACCTACAGTCATACTTCACATCCAATTATGTCAACAGTGGAGACTTATAAGGATAATCCAGCAATAGGCTTGATGAAGCCTGTGAATGGGAATTCGTATAATGACGTAGAGGCATCCATCAACTTGCGCCCTTCGTTTGGCATCTGGTATCCTTCGTTTACCGCATCCGTTGACAAGCAATGGTTTGATATGGAGACGCACGATGGGAAATCGCTCAACAAGCCAATGGCTTCATTCCGTTTTGACAATACCCTCAACACCAAGCTGGGAATGTTTACGTGGATGATGTCGTATATTACAAAAGGCCATGAGGAGAACCAGTATCTATACAAGCCTATGTTTTGCACGAATGTTTCCGCATATAAGGCTTTCTTGAAAGACCGTTTGTCGTTTCAGCTCTTCATCTATGATTTGTTCGGGACAAACGATAGCCACATGATTGCTCATTTTGGCAAAATAAAGGAAATGGTGTATGATGGACTGTCAACAAGCAAAGTTTCGCTTACTGTACGGTATAAGTTCAACACAACAAGAAGCAAATATAAGGGTACGGGTGCTGGAGAAAGCCAGAAGAACAGAATGTAATCTGTCTATCTGCTGAATCCAGCAATGGTGTAATGACAATAAATCTCTCTATAAATGAACAACCCAATAAAATTGTTGATTAGTGGCGCAGACATGGGAGGCTTGATAGCCTCCTGTGCCTTGCGCCATGACTTCCATGAAAGCTCTTGGCAGGAAGATAGATTTCATATCTATCGCATAGAAAAGGATACGCTGACGATGGAAGATGTGGATGCATGCGACTTGTCGGGCATCCGGTATGCGGTGAATGCAACCTTACATGACAATGAAGCCTCGTTTGCTTTCGATGAGAAATGCAAGGAGCAGGGCATCACCGTTATCCATGCCGTCAATCTTGGCAAGGCTGCCTTTCTCGCTGTAGAGAAACCGAAAGGCTATCCATTCAGCGAAGTAGTGAAAAAAGGTTCGGATGATTTCCGTTGCTCACTGGGCAAGTATATCTCTCAGTATGGAATGTTCTGGCAGATGCCTGTGCCTTGGATAGATGAAGCCATCATGCATTATTCCAATGAGTCTTTCCCACAACTGGGCATCGGGGCATATATTGCTGCCGGCTATTGTGCCTACATTCTCGTGAACCTTGCGGAAGGCAAGGAGGTGAAATACTTCCCCAAGTTCTATCTCTCGCCATTGTTGGAAGAGATCTGATTGCGATTATATCATCTGATAGTTCGTGGCATGAAACAGCGCTTCGGCAATGTTCTTCACGCCAAGCTTGGCGAAAAGGTTGCGCTTGCAAGCCTTTATCGTATCCACCGACTTACATAGTCGGTCGGCAATATCATTCATCGTGTAACCTTGGGCAGACAATCTCAATACATCTCTTTCAATCTCGCTCAAGGTTATGCCTTCTTTCTTTTCCCACTTGTGGCGCAATGTGGAATATTCAAAATAGCTACGCTCACCATTCTTCTGCATGATGATGTGTTCCGGTTCATCGGTTGCTGCCAATGATACGGTGCAGAGGGCAAGCCAGACTCTTCCATCATCAGAAAGAAGTATCGGAGTGAGGTGATGATGAATCAATCGGCTATGTCTGCCATTGGTAAGATGAAAGTCGTACGAGATGGTATAGTCGAGGCGGTCGCCCACAGGCAATTCGTTGAAAAGATCAAAACCTTTCTTGTTCACTTCGAGCAACATTTGCAGGTCAGCATCCGGAACATGGTCTATATACATCTGATAACCGGCCTCCATCAATTGCTCCGGTTCCAATCCGCAGAGATAAGCGAGGTTATCTGATGCATAGATGAAGTCCTGATGAAAATAGTCGATGATATAGACGCACTGGTAGGTGCTGCGGGCAAAGGCCTTTGCCGCATTCACCAACAATTCTATCTTGTCATAATCTTCCTTACTGATATGTTCCACCTTATTGGAATGGAGGAAGAAATCGTCTTTTACTTTATTCATAAGCTATACTGAATAGTATCCTTTCAGCTTGCAGGCGAGCCCCACATGCTCATTTGCCTGCAAAAGTACTGTATTTTCCGCAATTATAGCCCTACGACATGGTTTTTATTACACATCATTATATTCATGCTCTTCCCCATCATTATGCCGAAAAAGAAAAAAGCAGCTACGATTTGTCGTAACTGCCTTGCTCAATGTGGACCAGCTAGGGCTTGAACCTAGGACCTCCAGATTATGAGACCAACAGAATGATAGTCTGTGATATTTCGTTATTATAAACTTTTGTTGATAATCAGCGAGTTATCTCTATTTGATATTTTGTGGCATACCATTGAATGTCCATGATTCAAACAGTTGGTTTACGCATCGTTTACGCAGGAATTAGGAAGTGAGCAGAACTTCTAACAATTCATTGGCAAGTTTGTTGTCTACCACTTTTATCACATTGTCCTCTTCTGTTGCATAGCCAAGAGTATTTATAGCGCCATACCATACGATGTCTTTGTCTATGATAGTTGTACACAGTTTTACTTTTGGCAATATTCTTACAGACAATCCTCTTTGCAAAAGGTATTCTGTTTCAGGATTACTTACTGTCGTGATAATGAGAACTTCGATTCCAATATGAGCCAACTCGCTCAACTGATTGACCAAAACATTACGATCTACCCTATATAACTTGGGTGAAGAAACAACGATGGAGCGCTTGGCATCTCCTATACTTGAAGAGTAAGGAAGGTAATATGTTCTACCGTTGAATATCTGCTCCTTACAAACAGGGATGCCTATATCTTTTACATTGTCAAACAATGTGGGTGAATGTCGGGAAATGATTTTATATCCAATGGAAGCGTAGCCCTTCAGTCGTTTCCTGTACATATTGTCGCAGACAGGTTCATGAATGTCAATGTAATCATAGATGCGCACATCTTTCTTTCCTTCGTTTTCGCGGTGCAATCGGCCCGCATATTGGGCGACAAGACCTTTCCATGAAATGGGCAGAGCAAGGAAAAGGGTGTCAAGGCGAGGATAGTCAAAACCTTCGCCTACATATTTTCCTGTGGCGACTATCGCCAAAGGTTCTTCCCTGGAAATCTCATGCAAGTGTTGCAGCGTCTCCAGTTTCTCTTTCGCGTTTCCGGTCCCTGTCAATGTCACAACATTCTTCACTTTGTCCCTCAACTTTTCGGCTAACATAGTGACATGAGCAGTTCTGTTGGTCAGAATGATTGGCGTTCTTCCGGCTTCAACAGCCTTAAACACATCTTCTACTATGAGCGTATTGCGTATCTCGTCTTCTGAAAGCAACTGATACAATGTCGTTATAGACTGTTTGTCATCAGTAATGGAACGGTATGATGTGAATCGAGAAATGAGACACCTCTCAAATGATTGTTTCGCTATCTGACTTTTAGCATCAGAAGATAAACGAATAGGGCCACATTGCATGAATATGATAGGTTGATGTCCATCCTTGCGGATAGGAGTTGCCGTCAGGCCATAAACGGTATGTGCCTTTACGCCCTTCAGTACATTCTCAAATGTTATAGACGACACATGGTGACATTCATCAACTATTACCATTCCGTAGTTTTCTACAAAAGGCTTTACGCTATCGCCATCAAGACATGATTGGATGAGTGCGATATCAACAATTCCATGAAGAGAGTTGCCTGTAGAGTCGAGACAACCTATCGCAGAGAATTTCTTATGGCGACCACGCTTCTTCGGCACTGGTGGTTCTACATAGTCAATACTCAAGAACTCCGTCAGGCGTTCATGCCATTGGGAAAGCAATGCCTTCGAATGAACAAGAATGAGTGTGCTTACCTTTTTTCGTGCAATGATTGCGGCCGCTGTAACTGTTTTTCCAAATGCCGTAGTAGCGTGAAGCACGCCATTACTGTGCATTAGCAATGCGTTGATAGCTGCCAGTTGTTCTTCTCGTTCTTTACCTTGAAAAGAAACAGATATAGGCGTACCGTGGTTGGTCTCGTCAACAATATTATACTTTACTCCATTCTCATTGAGGAAAGAAAGAATTGCATCTTCGCAACCGCGAGGCATGGCGAGATAGTCGTCTGTGATGTCAAAACACGAGATAATGCGAGGTGTGGAATATGTGGAAAGTCGCAGTGCCTGCTTGCTATAAAACTCTGGGTTCTTGAATGATGCTATTCTTTTAAGGTGATTCAGAACTTTTGCCGAAACAGCCTTTAGCGAAATATAAATCTTATCGCCTTTGGTGATTTCTATTTCGGAATAAAAATCGCCCTTGGAAATTTCTTGTGGTATAGGAGTAACCCAAGGCTTGCTTTCACTTGAAGTGGTGAGTGCTCCAAGTCCTTCACAGACATGTAGGTTTAGCAACATGTCAACTTCTGTATCCTTCACCTTGTTAATGTTATAAAGGAAAGCCCATTGGTCTTTGTACGCCAGGAAATCGTCATCTACGAAAACACTATTCCGCCTTTTACGAGCCTGTCCCTGCAATGGCAAGGCAACCAAGTTGCCAAAGCCTCCTTCGGGTATTCGGTCTTGGTTTGGGAAAAATCTGTCGTATGAGTTGAAGGACATACGACCATTATGTCGCATAGCCTCAGTAAGGATTGAGCTTCCTAATCGTCTAGCCTTGAAAGCCGGTATTGGTTCCTCAAAGAAAATCCACACATGGGCACCATTTCCCGAGCGCGAGCGTTCTATGGCATAGGGAATATTCCATTCTTTGCATACTCCTACAAATGCAAGGACATCGTCTTTATAGCCATGCTTGCAACTTTTGTCATCAAAATCGGTGCAAAGAAAGGCACAGTTGTTGTCGGGCATTATGGCATATAGTCCGATAACATCACAACAGTTCTCGTCTTTGCCTTCCAAATGACGATAGAGGTCTTGGTAAGTGAGTGGCGCAAAATGTCTATTAGGACAATCTGCACATTTGAATTTCTTTTTGTCGCATACGCCTCGCCTCCACTCATTGATACAGACAGGTTGGTAACCGCTCTTGCCTGTTGTTTTGCTGAACCATCTTCGCGCAAACACATCTTCTCTGCCCTTGAACAAGGAATGAAAAATGGCGACACGCTCCTCTATGGAAAGTTTGACGGATGGGAAGGTGAAGGGTGAATATACACCATCCTTCTCTTCTGCGTGCTTGGGCTTATATTCTATGCCGTGCGCATGTAGAAGCAATTTCAACTCTTCGTTTTCCTGACGAAGAGCCTCATTCTGCTGGAGAAGATGGTTGTATTTCTCTTGAATGTCTTCCATAATAAGAGTCTGTTTTGAGGGTTTATGTGCGGAAACCTCACGGAATTTTTCTGAAATAAAAATTTTCCGCAAGCTCACCAGTGACTGTAATAGACTGATTGTCAGCACAAATACATATTACATATGTAGACTTGGCTTATACCTCACGGAAGAGTGCTTGTAACCTCACGGAATTTAACTATTTTTCCGTGAGGTGCCATACGGAAGTAACTTCATTTCTTTCAGTCCATATTTTTCCTGCTTTCCTTAATCGTTTAAGCAAATAATCCAATTTATTGTTCTTCTGTTTGTCGTCCAACTGGTCAGGCAGCACATCCCAAAGCAGACGCACTATTTCAGGTTTCGTCAACGAACCATGATCCTTCAACGAATCAAGCAACAATGCCTCGCATTTCTTGTCGTCCAATCCCTTGTGCCTGGAATATTCTATCTTCTGGTCTGTCACTTGGGCAATATCCTTTGCTATGAAGATATGTGGTAAACGACCTTCTATCAGTTTGCGCTTGCGGAGCATGGAAATAGCTTCTGGCGATATGCGCTTGCCTTTCTGTACAGAGTCTAACAGAACTGCATCTGTAAGAGACAGATTTTTGTTTTCTAATAGTAAGAGACTATAATTCTCATCAATAACTGTACCAGGCAAGGTCAAGACCACTTCTGATGCTGTGGATTTGTCATAATCAGGCATTGGCAGATAACGTTCCTTTTGGCTCACAAACATCTTGTGAATGCCATAACCTTGGGTATCAATCATCTTGATATTTACCATAGCTTTTACCAGTGCTGGGTTGCGATAGTGCCTTGGTGTTTTCTCACCAGTTATATATTGGCTATAGTTTCCTTCAAAGAAGTAACCGTCATTTAGGAACGTCAGTTTGTCCTTGTCTTCCGTAACAATGATTCGTGCGTCGCTTTCGTACCTTTGATGAGCTATTGAATTATGAAGGGCTTCAAGAATGCTCTCCGTATCATATTTCCACACCTCGGCAGGAATAAGCGAGTTCTTCGGGTAAATCTTGAAGCGATAATTCCTTATTCTGTTCAGCAACTCACTCGTGGTCCGTATGAATGGTATAGTGTAGATGTCACCAAAGGTTTGTCCGTCTTGAAAGCATTTCCATACAATCTGCGCAATGTGATTGAGTTTATGTGCTTTTTCCTCTTTGCCGACAAGTAATAGTGTGGCTTTCGTAATCTTTCCGTCTATGGTCAAACACGCTTTGTCAAGAAACACTTTATCACTCCAAGAGTCACACTCCTTTGCAAACTTTGGATAGCGTTGCTTATAGCCTTCGCGAGCAAGCATGATGGCATCAGAGTCAAGGTCGTCTATCGTAGCGTCCTTGATGGCTTGTGCTGTCCAATCGTATGCGGAATCTTGCTCGTCAAGTATTACATTAAGGCGAGAATCTGTCAATTCCACCAACGAATCGTCCAATCTCTGCCATGCCTTGCTATGTGCATATACAGGACGACGCTTCATGTGTTTTGGAATATGAATTACCCATACCGTCTTGTGCGAGTCTTCCGTGATGAATTCTTCAACCAGCAATCCTTCAGATGGCAAGTTGGCGCACAAATCAGTCATTCTGAGCTTTGCTTTTTGTCTGTCGTAGTTGTATGTGTTAGTACCGACAATCTCCAAAGTATTGTCAACAACACCGATAACCAAATGTCCGCCTTCCATATTCGACAAGGCGGAAACATAAGAAATGACATCATCCTTCTCTTTGCCGTTGAAGTCATTCTTCATGTTCTTGAATTCTTTCCATTCACACTCCTCGTTTTCCTTTGGATATTTGGAAAGCAGATATTGTTGTAATTCTTGTTCGGTCATGTTCTATATATTCTGTTTCTTGATAAGTTCCAGTACAGGTACTTGCAATAGTTCTGAAATCTTGAATAGGGTTTCAAGTGATGGTTGTGTAGTGCTGGTACACCACTTGCTGACAGTTGCAGGATCTTTGCCTAATGCTTCTGATAGCCATCGGGCTGTTCTCTTGTGCTCAACGAGAACAACCTTTATACGATTGAAATTTTTATCTTCCATAAGACTAATAATTTCTGCAAAGATACAATATCGATGTGAGATATTTGAATAAACAGCAGCAAAAGTAGGAATATTTAACAAAGTACTTTGCGTAATGTAACTATTCAGCAATAGTGTAGGCACGCACCTCCTACCATCCTATAACGACAGGATGGTATGGATGGCTTGCAGTTGCGACTGGCCGTTTTTCCATGCAGTGTCAGCAATGGAATGTATGGAAAAGAAAGCGTCTGCTCCATTGTCAGACCTGAAAGTGCCGGACACTTTCTGCTTTATCTTCAGTTTTCGGATTCCTCTCTCGCTCGCATTGTTGTCGGGTGGAATTGCGGGATTTTCCAAGAAGTTGAATATGTAATCCCTGCATTTTGCGAGTCCCTTGCGAAGCCTCTCGAAGTTGGATCTTAGGTGGAGCAGGTTGGCTTTCAGCAGATCGTCAAGCTTGTCAAGCCAAGTTCTTTTGTCAATGAATTCATTTGGCCGAGTGTTTCTCTCATGAATGGCTTGTCTAAACAGGCTTGCCACCTCTTTCGACCACTGCTGTTTCTGGGTCAAGCTCTGTCAAGTATTCCAACTCGCGCAGAAGGTGGGCCAGGCACACTTGGTGATTCAAAAAGTCAAGCGCAAACTACGCGCTGTGCCTGTCGGTCACCGCCACCATGTTTTTTTAGGGCATCGCCGAACCTCTCTTCAAGCACTTTTGACGAGCGGCCGGCAGCACGGAAGCAAAGCGTCAAGTATGTTGTTTGCGCTATCCACGCCCAATCCAATTTCTTGTTGTTGTAGCAACCCGACTCATCGAAGCCCACAATGGGTGATTTCCTCAGCATGTCTTCCAGCAGCTTTATGGCAGGCTTGGATTTCCTCATGGCCTCCTGCACAATGTTCTTGATGGTGCCTTGGCTCATGTGGACAGAAAACACCTCTTCCATCAAAGAAGCCAGTCGCTCGTAAGGTATGCACTGCACCACGCTCAGGTAGGTCACGACGGCTCTGATGTTCTTGCCAAAGTTACCTGGTTGCCCCGCTTGCGCGGCTCGTATCCTCTATTGCAACATCCGCAGGTGCAGGTCTTCTTGTAATGGCGATATTCTCTCACGACAGGCGCCAACGTTGACAAATCCACAACTTGACTTACATAGTCAAGCTCTCCCGCTTGTCGGACAAGTCACGACCGCACTTCGCGACAATATCCACTCATGCAGTCTTCCACAACATTCGGCTTTTCCGTCATATTTCTGTTGTGTGCCTCATGCCCAGGCTGCCCGCCAGGTTTAAGGCCGCTCTTTTTTCGCAAGGATTTTGTGCGCCGAATCACTTCGGCTTTCATCTTTTCTTTGGAGGGAGGAGTGCTACTGGTGTTTGAATTCTTGTCGGGCTTCTCGCTACTTTTCCAGCCGCTTGCGCAGGCTGCGGTTCTCTTTTTCGAAGCCTTTCCACGTTACGGCGCAAATTCGCATTCTCCGTATGTAGCGCATCGATGGCTTCATGCATCGACTGCATCTCAGATGTCAGCCTTTTCAAGGCTTGCGATATGTCCGTAACTTGCTCATTCATAGATACAAAGGTACAAAAAATATCCGAGATACCCAAAAAATAAAGTGTAAATATTTTATTGGTTTTCAATAAATTATCGCCTACTTGTTGTATCAGGATTATTGATAAAAACTCAAAGGGGTGTTATTGCTGAATAGTTACTTGCGTAATATTCAATTTTGGTGATAATCAAGTAAAGCGTACGGCAAATACGCTTTGCGCGGATTTTTATGCAATATTGCCACTTTTTCTGCGCAAAGCATCATGTACAACTCTTGTTAAGTATTATTTCTGCTTTTATCACAAGTATGATAGTTAAACAACCTCAAAGAAACTCCATTTTTACATGTGATTTTTCTTCCAAATTCTGTTATGGAGCCAATAATCATGTAATCAGCACCAATAGTAGTAGAACCTCCACCATTCTTCTGCCGCATTCTTCTAAGAGTGCCAAAAGGTCACTACGTTCAAGAAGAATAAATTTTCCCGAAAAAGCTAGCTTTGTTGAAAGAATGTCCAAAGCTTGTTTTCCATAGGATCGTTTTCCTTGTCGTAGAAAATGCCTTTAGCATATTGGGGCTCATTTGAAAAACGTTCAATTGCTACTTTACGCTTCAATACCATTCCATCATCTTGGACTTGGTTTGTAGGTGTTTCTACGATGACTGTCTTTCGTTGTGCTGATGCTAATTGTATTGACATCAACAGAGCAATCAATAAACAAATTTTTTTCATTGTTGTTGTACAAATAAACCAACGACTCCCTAATAGGTCAGTTATTTTATTAAGTTTGCTATATACATATATAAAAGCGTGGAGCCAGTCCTGTTACTCGTTCCACTTGTTAAGGCCTTCGCATTGCCCGGATTGTCGAAACGAGCAACGCCAAAGCCCCACGTTAGTGTAAGTATATAATTCACCCTCCTGACAACGAGCGGTATAACCGTCCGAAGCCAATGAGGGCTGTATACAATACACCCCATGAGGCGTTCCCGTTGCTTTGTTTTTGACAATCCATAGAGTTTGCGAAGTTCTAACAAGTCAAAACCAAAGCGTACAGTTACGCCTTATTATGTATACGTCTGCCCAACCTCTGCCCATCGGGGCTTTCGGTATGAGTATAAACATCGCAAAGATAAGGCTATTGCATGACAATGTATCATGTTTCGACGACAAATTTATTGGAATGAAGCAAAACACTTCAATCGCACATTAAAACAAGACACGATATAACATCTTATGGAATGATGGGGAACTCAGAGAATATCACAGCGTAAACATCCAACAACTCAAACAGTTTGTTTACGCATTGTTTACGCAGAAACCAAAAACAGCGGCCTACGCTGAAACGTAAGTCGCTGCAATAGAAATGTGGACCAGCTAGGGCTTGAACCTAGGACCTCCAGATTATGAGTCTGTTGCTCTAACCAACTGAGCTACAAGTCCAATGAATCAAAGATGATTCGTGTGTGCAAAATTACAAACTTTTTTTGAGATTTCCAAATGTATCGCAGATTTTTTAGAATACGAGACATTACTTTTACTGCAGGCGCGTTTGATACACACGGAAAAGATGAAACCGCAAGACCCGAAAAGATAGGAAGCAGGTTGTCTGGGTATTGAAGGAAAAGCCGCAAGCGAGGCATAGTTCCTGCTTGCGGCTTGATGGTTATTACTCAGTTCCCTTTAGCAAGGGAATAGTAGTCTTACTCGGCGGGAGTCGGCGTCTCCACAGAGGCCTCGTCCTGTTTCATTTCCTGGCTGGCGAAGTCGATGACGTTCTTGCGATTGGCAACGATGCGGTCATGCTCCTCCTGAGATCCAACGATGAGCTTCTGCCACTGTCTCAAGCCCGTACCAGCCGGGATGAGGTGTCCACAGATGACATTCTCCTTCATACCCTCAAGGAGGTCGGACTTACCACGGATAGCAGCCTCGTTGAGTACCTTCGTCGTCTCCTGGAAGGAAGCGGCACTCATGAAGCTCTTCGTACCAAGGGCAGCACGGGTGATACCCTGGAGAACCTGCGTGGCCGTAGCAGAGCGCGTGTCGCGGACCTGTACCTGACGGAGGTCACGACGCTTCAGCATACTGTTCTCGTCGCGCAACTTGCGCACGGTGATGATCTGACCTACATAGAGCGATTCGGAGTCACCCTTGTCAGTGACCACCTTCTTACCCCAGATACGGTCGTTCTCAGCAGCAAAGTCGAGCTTGTCCACCAAATCCAACTCCAGGAAGGTGGTGTCGCCCGGATCGTTGATCTGTACCTTGCGCATCATCTGACGAACGATGATCTCGAAGTGCTTGTCATTGATCTTCACACCCTGCAGACGGTACACATCCTGTACCTCGTTGACGATATACTCCTGGACAGCCGTGAGACCCTTGATGGCAAGGATATCAGCCGGCGTGATGACACCGTCAGAGAGTGGCGTGCCAGCACGCACAGCATCATGCTCCTGGACAAGGATCTGCTTGGAAAGGCTGACGAGGTACTTGCGCTGCTCGCCCGTCTTCGACGTGACAATAATCTCGCGATTACCACGCTTCACCTTGCCCAACTCGACCTCGCCATCGATTTCGCTGACGACAGCAGGGTTGGACGGGTTGCGAGCCTCGAAAAGCTCCGTGACACGAGGCAGACCACCAGTGATATCACCAGCACCACCCACAGAACGCGGAATCTTGACCAACGTCTGACCCGTAGTGATGAGCGTACCCTCGGTGAGGGTCGTCTCCAAGTGACCACCCACAGGGAGGTTGTAAGATCCCAGAATATCGTTGGCGGCATAGTGACCATCGGCCTGCTTCTCAGCGTCCTCAGCCACGATATCGACCGTCGGTATGCGGTTCTTGTCCTTAGACTCGGTGATAATGCGTTCCATAAGACCCGTAGCTTCATCGGTCTCGGTACGGTAGGTGATGCCATCAACAACATCGCGCAGATGGATCTTACCCTTATACTCGCTGACGATGACCGCGTTGAACGGATCCCACTTACAGATCAAGTCGCCCTTCTTCACCTTGTCGCTCTGCTTGAAGTAGAGCGTGGCACCATAGGGGACATTCTCCGTCGAGAGCACGATGTTCGTATTGACATCGACAAAGCGGACCTCGCTCAGACGGCTGACGACCATGCGGCAAGCCTTCTCCTCATCATCAACGAAGGGAACAGTACGCAACTCGTCAAACTCCAGCTTGCAATCGTTCTTGGCTACAATCTTCGCATTGGCAGCGGCGTTACCAGCCACACCACCGGCGTGGAATGTACGGAGCGTAAGCTGGGTACCCGGCTCACCAATAGCCTGGGCGGCAATCACACCGACAGCCTCGCCCAACTGCACCATACGGGCGGTAGCAAGGTTGCGGCCATAACACTTCATACAGACACCCTTCTGGCTCTCACAAGTGAGCACTGAGCGGATCTCGACCATCTCAATGGGAGATTCCTCGATGGCGCGCGCCTTGTCCTCTGTGATCTCCTCGCCAGCAGCCACGATGACCTCGTTGGTGCTGGGATGAATCACGTCGTGGACGGAGACACGGCCCAGGATGCGCTCGGAGAGAGAGGAGATGACCTCATCACCGTTCTTCAAAGCACGACACTCCAGGCCACGCAATGTGCCACAGTCCTCCTCGGTGATGATCACGTCGTGAGAGACATCGACCAGACGACGGGTGAGGTATCCAGCATCGGCTGTCTTCATAGCCGTATCAGCCAGACCCTTACGGGCACCATGGGATGCGATGAAGTATTCGAGCACGCTCATACCCTCCTTGAAGTTGGAGAGGATAGGATTCTCGATAATCTGTGCGCCCTCGGCACCAGCCTTCTGCGGCTTGGCCATCAGACCACGCATACCAGCGAGCTGGGCAATCTGGTCGGCAGAACCACGGGCTCCGGAGTCGAGCATCATATAGACGGCATTGAATCCCTGGTCAGCCTCGGTCATGTGCTTCATCACAGACTGCTTGAGGTTGTTGTTGACGTGAGTCCAAGCATCAATCACCTGGTTGTAGCGCTCCTTGTCAGTGATGAAACCCATACCGTAGTTGGCACGCACCTGATCGACCTCATCCTGACCCTTCTGCACGATCGCTTCCTTCTCATCAGGCACGATAATGTCGTCGAGGTTGAAGGAGAGACCCGCGAGATAAGCCATACGATAACCGAGGTTTTTGATACCATCAAGGAACTCGCAGGCGCGGGCCATACCGACAGCTTTGATAACGTCGGCGATCAAGCCGCGGAGACTCTTCTTGGAGATGATACCATTGAAATAGCCGATCTCATCCGGCACGATCTGGTTGACGATGATACGACCCACGGAGGTCTCTACCATGCGGTCGGTGAGCACACCATCGACAAGGTCCTTCACGCGGACGTTGACCTTGGCATGGAGATCGCACTTGCCCTCGTTACGGGCAATGAGGGCCTCCTCAGGACCATAGAAGGTGAGTCCTTCGCCGAGTGCACCCGGACGCAGTTTCGTGATATAATAGAGACCGAGCACCATATCCTGCGAAGGCACGGTGATAGGAGCACCATTGGCCGGATTGAGGATGTTGTGGCTCTGAAGCATCAACATCTGTGCCTCCAGGACAGCCTCGTTGCTCAAAGGCAAGTGGACAGCCATCTGGTCGCCATCGAAGTCAGCATTGAAAGCCGTACAAGCCAGCGGGTGGAGCTGGATAGCTTTACCCTCAATGAGTTTCGGCTGGAAAGCTTGGATACCGAGACGGTGGAGCGTCGGTGCACGGTTGAGGAGCACAGGGTGGCCCTTCATCACGTTCTCGAGGATATCCCAGATGACAGACTCGCGGCGATCCACAATCTTCTTCGCGCTCTTCACCGTCTTGACGATTCCGCGCTCAATGAGCTTGCGGATGATAAACGGCTTGTAGAGCTCGGCAGCCATCAGGGTCGGCAGACCACACTCTCCCATCTTCAACTCCGGACCGACGACGATCACCGAACGGGCAGAATAGTCCACACGCTTACCGAGCAAGTTCTGACGGAAACGGCCCTGCTTACCCTTCAGCGAGTCGGAAAGCGACTTCAGCGGACGGTTGCTCTCACTCTTGACGGCAGACGACTTACGGGAGTTGTCAAACAAGGAGTCAACAGCCTCCTGCAGCATACGCTTCTCGTTGCGGAGAATCACCTCAGGGGCCTTGATCTCCATCAGTCGCTTCAAGCGGTTGTTGCGGATGATGACACGACGATAGAGGTCGTTGAGGTCGGAAGTGGCAAAACGACCACCATCAAGGGGAACAAGCGGGCGCAGGTCAGGAGGCGTGACAGGGACGATCTTCATGATCATCCACTCCGGACGGTTGATGCCCTTCGACTGATTGAAGGCATTGACAACCTGCAGACGCTTCAAGGCCTCCGTCTTGCGCTGCTGGCTAGAGTCGTTGGCAGCACGCTCACGCAACTCACCAGCAAGGAGGTCAAGACCCGTGACACCATTGACATCCTCACGAGACAGCTCGCAGAGGAGATCGTAGATAGCCTCCGCACCCATCTTGGCGATAAACTTCTTGGGGTCATCGTCGGGCAGGAGCTCATTGGTCTCGGGCAACTTGTTGTCAACTATATTGATGTACTCATCCTCGCTGAGCAAGTCGAGTTTCGTGGAACCGTTAAGCGGTTCGTCGTTGGCATCCTTCATGCCCTCGACCACACCCGGCTGGATAACGATATACTTCTCGTAGTAGATGACCTGCTCCAGTTTTTTGGTAGGCAGACCCAACAGATAACCGATCTTGTTGGGAAGGCTGCGGAAATACCAAATATGGGCTACGGGCACGACCAACTCAATATGGCCGGCGCGCTCACGACGCACCTTCTTCTCCGTCACCTCGACACCACAACGGTCGCAGACGATTCCTTTATAACGGATACGCTTGTACTTGCCACAGGCACACTCATAGTCCTTCGTCGGACCGAAGATGCGCTCGCAGAACAGACCGTCGCGCTCGGGCTTATATGTACGGTAGTTGATGGTCTCCGGCTTCGTCACCTCACCATAGGAGTTTTCCAAAATCTCCTCAGGAGAAGCGAGGCCGATGGTAATCTTCGAGAAATTACTCTTAACTTTATTGTCTCTTTTAAAAGCCATGTTCTACTTTCTGTATTTGGGGTGTACTTTAATCCAGTTTGATGCTCAGTCCAAGGCCGCGAAGCTCATGGAGCAGGACGTTGAGCGACTCGGGGATACCCGGCGTAGGCATCGGGTCGCCCTTGACGATGGCCTCATAGGCCTTGGAACGTCCCACGACGTCATCAGACTTGACGGTAAGAATCTCTTGCAGCACATGGGATGCGCCAAAGGCCTCGATGGCCCAGACCTCCATCTCTCCGAAGCGCTGTCCACCAAATTGAGCCTTACCACCGAGCGGCTGCTGGGTAATCATACTGTACGGACCAATGGAGCGGGCGTGCATCTTGTCCTCGACCATGTGGCCGAGCTTCAGGAAGTAGGTGATACCCACCGTGGCCGGCTGGTCGAAGCGCTCACCCGTCTCGCCATCGTAGATATAGGTGGAGCAGAGGTTGGGGAGCCCGGCCTTGTCGGTCCACTCCTTCAAGTCCTCCAGCTTAGCACCGTCGAAGATCGGGGTGGCAAACTTCACGCCCAGACGCTTTCCTGCGGCACCGAGAATAGCCTCGAAGATCTGTCCGAGGTTCATACGCGAAGGCACACCCATCGGGTTGAGGACCAAGTCCACGGGACGACCATCCTCGAGGAACGGCATGTCCTCCATGCGCACGACTTTGGAGACGATACCCTTATTACCGTGACGACCGGCGAGCTTATCACCGACCTGGATCTTACGCTTCTTGGCAATATATACCTTGGCGGTCTGGAGCACACCTGAGGGCAGCTCGTCGCCAATGGTGATAGCAAACTTGCGACGCTTCATCTCTGCGTCGAGTTGCTTGTACTTACGGATATAGTTCATGATGAGGCGCTGGATGAGCGAGTTGGTGTGCTCGTCGTCCGTCCATCCGCTACTCTGGATGCCCTCATAATCGAGGTTCTTCAGCGCAGCCATCGTAAACTTGTTGCCCTTGGTGATGATCTCGGCATTGGAGTAGTCCTTTACGCCCTGGCTAACCATGTCCTCAGTCAGCTCCAGCAACTTCTCCACGAGAATATCCTTCAGGTCCTCGTTCTTGGCCTCATACTCCTCGTCGATCTTCAGCAGCGTCTGGCGATCCAGGCGCTTGCTCTCCGTCGTCTTAGTTGCACGAGAGAAGAGTTTCTTGTCGATGACGACACCACTGAGCGACGGATTGGCCTTCAATGAGGTATCCTTGACGTCACCGGCCTTGTCGCCAAAGATGGCGCGGAGCAACTTCTCCTCCGGCGACGGGTCGCTCTCACCCTTCGGGGAGATCTTACCGATCATGATGTCACCAGGCTCCACACGAGCACCGACGCGGATCACTCCGTTCTCATCGAGGTCCTTGGTAGCCTCCTCGCTGACATTGGGGATATCGTTGGTAAACTCCTCCACACCGCGCTTCGTGTCGCGGACTTCCAGAGAATACTCATCGACATGGACAGAGGTGAGCACGTCGTCGCGCACCATACGCTCTGAGATAACGACGGCATCCTCGTAGTTGTAACCCTTCCAAGGCATGTAGGCGACCAGGAGGTTACGACCCAATGCGAGCTCACCATTCTCAGTGGCGTAGCCCTCGGTGAGGATGTCTCCCTTCTTCACGCGCTGTCCCTTGTTGCAGATAGGACGAAGGTCGATGACCATGTTCTGGTTCGTGCGGCGGAACTTCGGAATGCGGTACTCCTTCAGTGCCGGTTCGAAGCTGACGAACTCATCATCCTCGGAGCGGTCGTAGAGGATACGAATGGTCGTGGCATCGACATACTCGATGACACCCTCGCCCTCAGCGGTAATCATCGTGCGAGAATCTTCGCAGACCTGCTTCTCCAGACCAGTACCAACAATTGGCGCATCGTTGTGCAGCAATGGCACGGCCTGGCGCATCATGTTACATCCCATCAGTGCACGGTGACCGTCATCATGCTCCAAGAAGGGGATAAGACCTGCCGAGACAGAAGCGATCTGCTGCGGAGCAACGTCCATGAGTGACACCTGATCAGGCGTGACGACAGGATAGTCGGCATCCTGACGACACTTCACGTAGTCGCGGATGAAACTGCCATCCTCCTTGAGCGGGGCATTGCCCTGACCGATGATTTTCTCCTCCTCCTCCTCAGCGGTGAGATAGACCACATGGTCGTTGTCCATATCAACCTTGCTATCGACAACGCTGCGATACGGCGTGACGATGAAGCCCAGGTCGTTGATCTTGGCATAGAGACAGAGCGAGGAAATCAGACCGATGTTCGGGCCTTCAGGAGACTCGATTGGGCAAAGGCGACCATAGTGGGTATAGTGAACGTCACGGACCTCGAAACCTGCACGCTCACGGGAGAGACCGCCAGGACCCAGTGCGGAGAGACGACGCTTGTGCGTCACCTCGGCAAGGGGGTTAGTCTGGTCCATAAACTGGCTCAGCGGATTCGTACCGAAGAACGAGTTGATGACAGAAGAGATGGTCTTGGCGTTGATGAGGTCCGTCGGCTGGAACACCTCATTGTCGCGAACGTTCATGCGCTCACGGATAGTACGGGCCATACGAGCCAAACCGATAGAGAACTGGTTGGCAAGTTGCTCTCCCACCGTACGGACACGGCGGTTGGAAAGGTGGTCGATATCATCCACGGTCGCATTGGAGTTGATCAACTTGATGAGATACTTGATGATCTCAATGATATCCTCCTTCGTCAGGACGCGAACATCAGAATCGGTGGTCAAGCCAAGTTTCTTGTTGATACGATAGCGGCCTACCTCGCCCAAGTCATAACGCTTGTCAGAGAAGAAAAGGTTCTGGAATACCTCACGCGCACTGGCATCGTCGGCAGCATCGGCATTGCGCAGCTGACGATAGATGTAGTTGACGGCCTCGATCTCAGAGTGGCTCGGGTCCTTCTGCAAGGTGTTGAAGATGATGGAATACTTATTGGCCATCTCCTCGTCCTTATGAAGCAGGATGGAAGAAACACCACTCTCGAGAATGGCGTCGATATTGTCGGCGGTAAGCTCGGTCTCACGTTCGATAACGATCTCGTTGCGCTCGATGGAAACAACCTCACCCGTATCCTCGTCGGCGAAATCCTCATTCCACGTCTTCATGACATTACCAGCCAACTTGCGGCCAATGGCATCCTTCAAATTCTTCTTAGTGACCTTCACGTCCTCGCAGAGGTCGAAGATCTGGAGAATGTCCTTATCAGTCTCATAACCGATAGCGCGAAGCATCGTCGTGACGGGCAACTTCTTCTTACGGTCGATGTAAGCAAACATCACATTGTTGATATCCGTAGAGAACTCGATCCAAGAACCCTTGAAAGGAATGATACGCGCGCTATAAAGCATCGTACCATTGGCATGCTGGCCCTGGCCGAAGAACACACCCGGTGAACGATGGAGCTGAGAGACAACCACACGCTCGGCACCATTGATGACAAACGTACCGTTGGCCGTCATATAGGGAATCGTACCCAGGAATACATCCTGGATAAAAGTGCCAAAGTCCTCGTGATCGGGATCCGTACAATAAAGTTTCATTTTGGCCTTCAAGGGCACACTATAGGTAAGTCCCCTCTCCAGGCACTCAGCGATGGTATAACGCGGTGGGTCTATGAAATAATCGAGAAACTCAAGGACGAAGTTGTTGCGCGTGTCCGTGATAGGGAAGTTTTCCGCGAACACCTTATAAAGTCCATCATTCTTACGCTCCTCGGGCGGTGTGTCCAGTTGCAAGAAGTCTGAGAAGGACTTCAGCTGCACGTCAAGGAAATCGGGGTAAGGATAGGGATTCTTGACAGAGGCAAAGTTGACACGATTATTGATGATCTTTGTTGCCATATAATGTTTGAAATCTTATTGAATACGTCACAAGGACAATGATTGAGCAGACGCCCAAAAATATAGAAAGACATAAAATGGTTAGGACTCACCGACTGGGCAAATCCTAACCATTATAGCTTTTTCCAGAAAATCTGGAAATGAATTAGCAAATATTACTTGAGCTCAACCTTTGCGCCCTCAGCCTCGATAGCCTTCTTCAGGTTCTCAGCCTCGTCCTTTGACAAGCCCTCCTTCAGGGTAGAAGGAGCACCGTCAACGAGATCCTTAGCCTCCTTCAGGCCAAGACCACAAGCCTCCTTAACGGCCTTGACGACCTTCAGCTTGTTAGCGCCGACCTCGGCGAGAACTACGTTGAACTCAGACTTCTCCTCCTCAGCGGGAGCAGCACCAGCGGCGGCGGGACCAGCAACAGCAACAGCTGCAGCAGCCGGCTCAATTCCGTACTCGTCCTTCAGGACAGTTGCCAACTCGTTTACTTCTTTCACAGTGAGGTTTACCAACTCCTCTGCAATAGCTTTGATATCTGCCATTTTATTTTAATTTTTATTTTTTCTTAATTTATAAAATGTTTTGACTTTAAATCGGTCTTTTCTTGTTATTAAAACCGTGATTACTCAGGACGCTCGCCTAAAGTCTTCAGCACACCATGGATGGTGTTTGCACCTGATTGGAGAGCAGAGACAACGTTCTTTGCCGGAGACTGCAGCAGAGCCACAACATCGGCGATAAGCTCGTTCTTGCTCTTGAGAGCTGCCAGCTCATCGAGTTTGTCAGCACCTACGAAGATGCTCTCCTCGGCGTAAGCAGCCTTCAATGCAGGGATACCCTGCTTCGTGTAGTCCTTCAGCAGCTTGGCTGGCGTGTTGGCAACTTCCGAGAAAAGGACAGCCGTATTGCCAGTAAGTGCAGAATAGAGACCTTCGTAATCAACCTCTGATGCCTCGAAAGCCTTGTGGAGAAGCGTGTTCTTCACAACGACCATTTTGATCTCGCTCTTGAAGCACTTGCGACGAAGATTGCTCGTGTCCTCAGCATTCAGACCCGTCACATCGACGAGGTAGAAATGAGGATACTGCTTCAGCTTCTCGCCAAGCTCGGTGATGATAGTATCTTTTACTTCTTTCTTCATTGTTTCTTGCTTTTAGCGTTACTCTGCCTGCTTCGTGTCGATTCTGACACCCGGGCTCATGGTGGAAGACATAAAGATACTCTTGATGTAAGTGCCCTTAGCAGCAGCCGGCTTCAGCTTGACAACCGTTGAGAGGAACTCACGAGCGTTGCCAGCGATCTGATCTGCAGACATGCTTGCCTTACCGATGGAAGTATGAATGATACCAGCCTTATCGACCTTGAAATCAATCTTACCCTGCTTGACCTCCTTGACGGCGGTAGCAACATCCATGGTAACAGTACCACTCTTGGGGTTAGGCATCAAACCACGGGGACCGAGGACGCGGCCCAAAGGACCAACCTTACCCATGCAGGAAGGCATCGTGATGATCACATCGACATCCGTCCATCCACCCTTGATCTTCTCAATATACTCATCGAGACCTACATAATCAGCACCAGCCTCCTTTGCAGCTGCCTCCTGATCGGGGGTGCAAAGACAAAGCACGCGCGTCACCTTTCCAGTACCATAGGGAAGCGAAACTACACCGCGTACCATCTGGTTGGCCTTGCGAGGATCTACGCCGAGACGTACATCAATATCGAGGGAAGCATCAAACTTGACCTTGGTCATATCCTTGATCAGCTGAGCTGCCTCGTCCAAAGTGTATGCCTTCCCTGCTTCAATCTTGTCGGCCACTGATTTTTGATACTTTGTCAGTTTACTCATCTTAATTGAAGTTTATTATTTATTCTCCAGGGAAGTCCCCCTTTTACAGTGATACCCATACTGCGAGCAGTACCAGCAATCAGACGCATAGCTGACTCGATGGTAGCAATTCAGGTCGGGCATCTTATCCTCAGCAATGGCGCGAACCTGTTCCCAGGTCACGCTCGCAACCTTCTTGCGGTTAGGCTCGCCGCTACCCTTCTTGCCTTTGGCGGCTTCGAGCAACTGCACAGCTGCGGGAGGCGTCTTGATGACAAAGCTGAAAGACTTATCCGTGTAGTAAGTGATTACGACAGGAAGCACCTTGCCAGCCTTGTTCTGGGTGCGGGCATTGAACTCCTTGCAAAATCCCATGATATTGATACCCTTGGAACCCAAAGCAGGACCAACGGGGGGAGAAGGATTCGCTGCACCACCTTTAATCTGTAATTTGATTAATCCAGCAACTTCTTTAGCCATTTCTTCTTGTGAATATTAAATGATTCAATATGGAAAGAGAGAACAACATCCGTAACAATGCTTATTCTTCTTTCGCCACTTGCATAAAACTAAGTTCCAAAGGATTCTGACGTCCGAATATCATGACCATTACCTTCAGTTTACGCTTCTCAGCATTCACCTCTTCGATGATGCCGTGGAAACCACTGAACGGTCCATCAGTCACCTTTACACTCTCACCCACCTCATACGGCATCTCTGTAGCCTCTTGGACCTCAGACTCCTCGACAGTGCCAAGAAGTCTATTGAGTTCTGCCTTGCGAACGGGAGAAGGGTGCTCAGTTCCACCAAGGAAACCAAGAACATTAGGCATAAACCTCAAAGCTGCAGCTACCTCGCGAGTAAGATTGGCTTCTACGAGGACATAACCAGGGAGACTCATTCTCTCGGTCACATACCGCTTACCATCTCTCACGGTAGCATGCTTCTCCATAGGTATCAATACCTGTGACACATGTTCTGCCAGCTTTGCGTTATGTCCCAATTCAGCATCGATGTATTCTTTCACCTTTGCCTCCTTGCCACTGATAGCGCGAAGCACATACCATTTCATTTCTGTTCCAGCCATCTCTTTGATGAAACTTTATCCAGGATAGACGAACTTCATAACAGTCTCGGACACAAAATCCATGGCCCACACAACCAACGCAATGACAAGGGAAGCAGATAAAACTATCATTGCACTGTGCGTAAGCTGAGCCCGACTTGGCCAAGTAGTCTTATGCGCAAGTTCATCGTAACAAGCCTTGCAGGAATTTACTATTGTTTGAAATACCTTAGACATAGTTTTATTCGTTAGCACGGGTTGGAGGGCTCGAACCCCCGACACCTGGTTTTGGAGACCAGTGCTCTGCCAACTGAGCTAAACCCGTAGAAATTCCCCACCCCGAAGAGCGGGGAATTATTATCTGTTGAAGATTTACTTCACGTCGTCAAGGATTGAAGTGATCTGACCTGAACCGACCGTACGACCACCCTCGCGGATAGCGAAACGGAGACCCTCGTTCAGAGCGACCTTGTAGATGAGCTCAACCTCGATCTCAACGTTGTCACCAGGCATCACCATGTCAACACCCTCGGGGAGCTTGATCTCACCCGTGCAGTCCATCGTGCGGAGATAGAACTGAGGACGATACTTGTTGCCGAACGGAGTGTGACGGCCACCCTCTTCCTTCTTCAAAACGTAGATGGAAGCCTTGAAGTGATCGTGCGGAGTGATAGCACCCGGGTGGACAACCACCATACCACGCTTCACCTCGTTCTTATCGATACCACGGAGGAGCAGACCGACGTTATCACCAGCCTCACCCTCGGGCAGAGTCTTGCGGAACATCTCGACACCCGTGATGACAGACTTCTTGTCCTCACCAAGACCGAGCAGCTGAACCTCATCACCGATGTGGCACTTACCAGTCTCGATACGACCCGTAGCAACAGTACCACGACCCGTGATAGAGAACACATCCTCGACCGGCATCAAGAAGGGCTTATCGACCTCACGCATCGGCTCCTCGATCCACTCATCAACAGTATCCATCAGCTCGACAACCTTGTCAACCCACTTGTCGACACCATTGAGAGCACCGAGTGCAGAGCCACGAATAATAGGAGTATCCTCCTCATAACCGTACTGCTCGAGGATCTCACGAACCTCCATCTCGACGAGGTCAAGCATCTCCTCGTCATCAACGAGGTCACACTTGTTCAGGAAAACGACCAAGCGCGGCACGTTTACCTGGCGAGCCAACAGCACGTGCTCACGTGTCTGGGGCATAGGACCGTCGGTAGCGGCAACAACGAGGATAGCACCGTCCATCTGAGCAGCACCAGTAACCATGTTCTTCACATAGTCGGCGTGACCCGGGCAGTCTACGTGTGCGTAGTGACGCTTGTTGGTCTCATACTCGATATGTGCGGAGTTAATGGTGATACCACGCTCTTTCTCCTCAGGAGCGTTATCAATCTGATCGAAAGACTTAACATCCTCACCGGTGCCCAAGCGCTCGTGGAGCACGAGGGAGATGGCGGCGGTCAGCGTAGTCTTGCCGTGGTCAACGTGACCAATCGTACCAATGTTTACGTGCGGTTTGGTGCGCACGAATTCTGCTTTAGCCATAGCTTTCCTTTATTTTATTTAAATGAATAATCTTTTGTGCTTTTATCTGCTTCACACACAATCGCCAAAAGAGCTGTAACTGAGAGTTGAACTCAGGACCTCTTCCTTACCAAGGAAGTGCTCTACCACTGAGCTATTACAGCATTTCTGACTCAAAAGAGCGGAAAACGGGGCTCAAACCCGCGACCCCCAGCTTGGAAGGCTAGTGCTCTATCAACTGAGCTATTTCCGCGTTTTGTGTGGGTGGTGATGGATTCGAACCACCGAAGCTAGAAGCAGCAGATTTACAGTCTGCCCCATTTGGCCACTCTGGAAACCACCCAAACCGAAGTAATCTTTGCA